>ENA-UEYI01000083-UEYI01000083.1-human-gut-metagenome-genome-assembly--contig:-NODE-83-length-85732-cov-9.817022_pt1 | contig 85732 bp, 69 predicted proteins | sample MGYA00242900_ERZ507916 | MGnify/ENA primary metagenome ERZ507916 (study PRJEB26167, sample SAMN06115521) | human gut metagenome | host: Homo sapiens | place: China:Chongqing | collected 2015-09-02...
TGGATACCCTTCGCGGAAAGCTGACGCGGCTTGAAGCGGGATACACGGCCCACAGAAAACAAAGCCATGAGGAAAAAAAGGAGCTGGAGAATCAGTTGAAGAAAATGAAGAGAATCATGGCGGGCTATCGGGAGTTTTTGCTTCTGCCAGAAATCCGGCCGCTGCATATCGAGTTCGTGGAGCGCAGGCGCGCCGAACAGCTCCAACGTCAGCAGGAAGAGGAACGGCAGCGGCAGGAGCAGGAAGCGCGGGACAGGGAGCGCCGGCAGGCGCACTCCACCCGTGGCATGAGAATGAGGTGAGGCGTCGGGGGGAAATCTTCGCACAGGCCGAAGATATAGCCCACTATGCTTCACTTGCGTGAAGCGTGGGCGACCGTCCCGCTCGACCGGAAAGACAAATCATCAATCCGGGGCATGGCCCCGGCGAAACACTGGAGGAAGCTTCATGACCATCACCGTCACGCAGCTGAAGGAAATCAGACAGGAGTTTGCGACACTCAAACCCGCTTCTGTCACGCTGGACGGGAATCGAACCATGTCCATGAAGGAAGCCGTCTTCGCTCTGGCCCCGACGCTGGAGCGAATGAAGAAGCGCGGCTTCGACACACAGGAGATTGTCGAGCGCTTGCACGAAAAGGGTATTGAGGTGAAACCCCAAACCCTGACCAAGTATCTGACCGAAGCCAGACGGCAACGGGAAGGACGAAAGGCAAAGAGGCAAGACACACCCCCGCCGCCTCCGAAACGCGAACAACGCTCCAGCTTCATTACTCCTGATATACCCGATGATGAACTGTGAACAAGAATCCATTGAGAGGAGAAACCATTATGGCAGGAGCTTACGGATATATTCGCGTATCCAGTACGGATCAGAACGAAAGCCGTCAGCGCATCGCCCTTGAGCGGCAGGCCATCCGGTCAGACCGCATTTTCATGGACAAACTGTCGGGCAAGGATTTTCAGCGCCCGCAGTATCAGGCCATGCTCAAAAAGCTCAGAGCCGGGGATCTGCTCTGCATTACGAGCATTGACCGGCTGGGCAGAAACTATGAGGAAATTCTGGAACAGTGGCGGATAATTACCAAAGAGAAGCGCGTGGATATCCTCGTTCTGGACATGCCTCTGCTTGACACCCGGCGCGACAAAAACCTGCTCGGTACCTTTATTGCCGATCTTGTTTTGCAGGTGCTTTCCTTTGTGGCTCAGAACGAACGGGAGAATATCCGTAGCAGGCAGGCCGAAGGTATCGCTGCAGCCAAAGGGCGCGGTGTGCGTTTTGGACGCAAAATCAAACCCCTGCCGGACAACTTTCTGGAAAATTGCGACCTCTGGCGCAATGGCCAAATCTCAGGTCTGGAAGCGGCCAGAAGATGCCGGATGCCTCAAAGTACGTTTTATCGAAAAGCCGGACGGCTTCGGGAAAATGACGCTAATAGTGTCTAACAAGGTGTACTTTTTGGGAAAATCAATTTTTCTTCCTTTAGGTAAAAAAATAGTCGCTGTCAAACCTCGCTGGATAATAAAATTCTCCTTCGCCCCTCGTCCTCTCAAAGTACAGTTTTTGGGGAACGGGTGGAGCAATGGCAACATCTCTCCAAGTTAAATCAAAACAGCGCGTGGCCGCGCATGGCGAAGTCTTCACCGCCGAACGGGAAGTCAAAGCCATGTGCGATCTCGTTGCTGACGAATGTTCCCGTATAGACAGTCGTTTTCTTGAGCCCGCCTGCGGCAATGGTAACTTTCTCGCTGAAGTGCTTCGACGCAAGCTGGAAGTCGTAAAAAGACGCTACGGCAAAAGCAGGCATGAGTATGAGCGCTACGCTGTTTTGGCGCTGTCCAGTCTCTATGGCGTGGACATCCTGAGCGATAATGCGGAAGAGTGCCGTATCCGGCTTCTGAATCTTTGGAATGAAGAATACTACAACACTCTTGCCGCACCCGTCGATGGAGAGTTGCTTGCGGCTGTTCGGTACATTCTAGAGCGCAATATTCTGTGCGGCGATGCGCTCACGCTGCTTCGCTCCGATGGGACTCCCATCATTTTTTCCGAGTGGTCGTTCATTTCTGGCGACCTGATAAAACGCCGAGACTTTCGTCTTGACCAGCTCATGAAAGGCGAGGCGGAAAAGCAGAAGCAGCAGAATGTGCTTTTTATGCCCGGCTGGGAATACGACGCCGAGCTCGACACGCTGATTCCACCCCCCATTCAGGAATTCGAGCCCATCGAATACTGGAGACTGTGCCATGCATGATCTTCAGCATAACCCCGATGTTTTAAGCTGTCTGGCTAATCTTTCGAGTGATGAAGTCTTTACTCCTCCAGAAGTCGCCAATGCCATGCTTGATATGCTCCCGCAAGAATTGTGGCAGGACTCAAAAGCGACATTCCTTGACCCTGCCTGTAAGTCTGGCGTGTTTCTGCGCGAGATTGCCAAACGCCTCATCGAAGGGTTGAAGGACGAAATTCCCGACTTACAGACTCGTCTCGACCATATCTTCCAAAAGCAGCTTTATGGCATTGCCATTACGAATCTTACGTCTCTTCTTTCAAGGCGATCTCTTTACGGAAGCAAATGTGCGAACGGTAAATATTCTTTTTCGCGTTTTGATACGGCAGAAGGGCTTATTCGACTGAACCCAACGTTACATCACACGTGGAAGAATGGTCGTTGTGAATTCTGCGGAGCATCGCAAAGCGAATACGATCGCGATAGCACGCTGGAATCTCATGCCTATGAATTTATCCACACTCATAGTCCAGAGGCAATATTTAATATGAAATTTGATGTTATTATAGGTAATCCTCCGTATCAATTGAGTGATGGAGGGGGTAATGGAAAAAGTGCCGTGCCTCTGTATCATAAATTTGTAGAGCAAGCCAAAAAATTAAACCCTAAATATTTAACTTTTATTATTCCAGCACGATGGTATTCCGGTGGAAAAGGACTTGATGGCTTTCGTGCTACAATGCTTTCTGACAGACATATATCTCATCTTATCGATTTTACAAATTCTTCCGATTGTTTTCCAGGGGTGGATGTTGCAGGGGGTGTTTGTTATTTTGTACGAGAAAGAAACTGGAAAGGAAGTTGTAATTTTAAAAATTATTTTAATGGAAAGTGGTCTTCGCTCGTAAAAAATTTAGATGAGTACCCTGTATTTATACGATATCCAATGGCAGATAGAATTATAAAAAAAGTACATCATGAAATTTTAAAATCAATGGAATCAGTTATATCAAGTAGAAAACCTTTTGGTCTTACAACAAATGCTAAACCTACTCAAATTGGTGATATTCTAATGAGATATAATGGAGGAATTGGAAAGATATCTAGAAATAACATTAATGTCGGAACTGAACATATCGATAGATGGAAAGTTATAATATCTTATCTAACAGCTGAACATGCAGGACAGCCAGATAAAAATGAGATGTTTAAAGTTCTTTCAACGATGTACATTCTTCCACCAGCTTCAGTTTGTACGGAAACGTACCTGTTAGCAGGTAGTTTTGAAAATAAAATTGAAGCACAGAATTTACTAAGTTACCTAAAAACACGTTTTGTTCGATTTCTAATAGCGCAAGTAGCAGTTTCACAACATATTACGCGGAGCTGCTTTGCTTTTGTTCCTATTCAAGACTTCTCCAAGCCTTGGACGGATGCTGAACTCTACGCCAAATACGGCTTGGATGAAGAAGAAATTGCCTTTATTGAATCCATGATCAAACCTATGGATTGAGAGGCGTAGCTTATGGCGCAATATTTCCCCCCACGCCCGCAACTTACGCCCTGGATTTATGCCTACAGCAACCCTGCTCCGGCCTACAAGGGACTGCTCAAAGTAGGGTATACTACCCGCCCTTCGGTAGAAGAAAGGATTAAGGAGCAGTTCAATGTAGAGCAGCCCGAAGGTTTGAAGCCCTATCGAATCGAATTTAAAGAGTCCGCAATGCGGAGCGATGGCTCGGCGTTTACGGACAAGGATGTTCATCGTCTTCTTGAAAAATCTGGATTTATTCGCGTAGGGGGAGAGTGGTTTCGGTGTCGTGTGGAAGACATCAAATCCGCTGTGCTGTCTGTCCGGCATCGTATGGGGAGTATGACCGGCAGAACGCTGGATTTCGGTATGCGTCCAGAACAGCAGGCCGCCGTGGATAAGACCGCCGCCTACTTTCAAAGCGTATCCGCAGAGGGGCGGACTCCCAAATTTCTCTGGAACTGCAAGATGCGTTTCGGCAAAACCTTTGCCGCGTATCAGCTTGCCAAAAAAATGGGCATGAAGCGTGTCCTCGTACTGACGTTCAAGCCGGCAGTTCTCAGTGCATGGGAGGAGGACCTTGCTACGCACCTCGACTTCGAGGGCTGGCAGTTCATTGCCCGCAATACTGAGCTTACTTTTGAAAAAGCCGATAAAGCTCAACCTATTGTATGCTTTGGTTCCTTTCAGGATTTTCTAGGGGTCAACCGGGCTACTGGGGGCATCAAGCCGCGTAATGAATGGGTGCATACTTCCAACTGGGATTTGGTCATCTTTGACGAATATCACTTCGGTGCCTGGCGTGAAAACGCCAAGAAGCTTTTCGAGCAGGAGGATGACGACTCCTACGACAGCTTTGACGTGGAACATTACGACCGGGGCAATGCCTGCGACGAACAGGATTTGCCCATTACAACGAAATATTATCTTTTTTTGTCCGGCACTCCGTTCCGAGCGCTGAATTCCGGTGAGTTTATCGAAGAGCAGATATTCAACTGGACATATTCCGATGAGCAGAAGGCTAAAGCCAGCTGGCAGGGCGACAAAAATCCGTATGCTTCCTTGCCCGGCATGGTTATGATGACATACCAGCTACCCGAAAATATTCGCCGCATCGCCATGCAGGGGGAGTTCAATGAGTTTGATCTCAACGAGTTTTTTGCTGCAAAGGGTACTGGATCGAGTGCAGAATTTGTCCATAAGGACCAAGTGCAGAAATGGCTGTCGCTTATTCGTGGAGCCTATGAGGAAAAACTGGCCGACGATTTAAAGCTCAGAAAGTCGAAACCCGTGATGCCTTTTGCAGATGTACGCCTTCTGAATGTACTTCAGCATACCTTGTGGTTTCTACCGAATGTGGCATCCTGTTATGCCATGAAAAATCTTTTGAAAGATAAGCAGAATGTCTTTTACCATGACTACGCGGTGAACGTCTGTGCAGGTTCTGAGGCTGGTCAGGGGGCGGAAGCGTTAAAGCCTGTTTTAACATCCATGGAGGGAGATCCGTTCCGCAGTAAAACCATTACGCTTTCCTGCGGTAAGCTGACCATTGGCGTAACCGTGAAGCCGTGGACCGGTATATTCATGCTTCGAAATTTGAGCAGTCCTGAGACCTATTTTCAGGCGGCGTTCCGCGTGCAGAGCCCGTGGGAAATATTAACGGATGGAGGACAAAAGGAAATCGTCAAGAAAGAGTGCTATGTTTTCGACTTCGCTCTTGATCGTGCCCTTCGCCAGATAGCCGATTACAGTTGCCGTCTCGATGTACAGGGGCGTGACCCGGAAAGCAAGGTCGGTGAGTTCATCAGCTTCCTGCCGGTCATAGCTTATGACGGCATGGCCATGAAGCAGATAAGCGCACGCGAGATTCTTGATATGGCTATGGCAGGTACATCTGCTACTCTGCTGGCCAAACGCTGGGAAAGCGCGTTGCTCGTCAATGTGGATAACGACACGTTGGCGCGCCTGATGGCAAATAAGGAGGCCATGGATGCACTCATGAAAATTGAAGGCTTCCGCAGTTTGAACGAAGATATCAAGACCATTATTGCGAAGTCTGAGGCCGTAAAAAAGACAAAGAAAAAGGGTGAGGATCTGCCGCCGGAAAAGAAGCGAGAACTGACGCAGGAAGAGAAAGAGTATAAAAGTAAGCGTAAGCAGATCCAAGAAAAACTCATTAAATTCGCCACGCGTATCCCAGTGTTCATGTATCTTACTGATTACCGTGAGCAGTGCTTGAAGGATGTCATCACCCAGCTGGAACCTGAATTATTCCAGCGTGTGACGGGGCTGGCGGTAAAAGATTTTGATCTGCTCGTTTCCCTTGGTGTTTTCAACGATGCCCTTATGAACGATGCCGTTTACAAGTTCAAGCGGTATGAAGACGCCAGTCTCTGCTATACCGGCATAGACCTGCACGAAGGTGAAAAGCGTGGGGGTTGGGACACGGTCATCACGAGGGAGGAGTTCAAGAACGTGTTTGGGTAACACAGGTACTTCTCTCCTTAACAACTTGTAGCCTTCTCGCATAAAAGAGTGGGCTGTCCTAGGCTCAGGACTCATTACTTCCAATGACGTCAAAAAAGGATAAGTATGGATATGGAGGTTTCTATGTCCACTCTTTTTTACCTTTCTTCCGCTCAGATGGATGTCATTCGCCCTTTCTTTCCTCGTTCAAGAGGCATTCCCAGAAGGGACGATCAAAAAATTATCAGTGAATTATCCATGTTCTCAAGTTCGGTCTCCGATGGAAGGATGCTCCAAAAGAATACGGCCCCTATAAAACTCTTTATAACCGTTTTGTCAGATGGAGTAACATGGGCGTCTTCAAAAAGATTTTTACGGCTCTTTCCGAAAGTACCCAGGACACCTCCCTTCTCATGATTGATGCTACCTGTCTGAAAGCTCACAGAACTGCCGCAAGTTTGAGAAAAAAGGGCTTCCTCTCGCTGTATCGGACGCACAAAAGGAGGATTGAACACCAAATTACATGTAGTCTGTGACTCCGACGGACGTCCGATTCGGACATTGCTGACAGCCGGAACCATCAGTGATTATGGCGGTGCGGCATATCTCTTGCCAACTTTGCCTTCAACTCGAATGCTTCTTGCTGACAGGTGCTATGATGCCGGATGGATGCGCAGTTTTTTGAAAAATCGGGGTTGCACTCCCTGCATTCCTTCTCGGAAAAATGCCAAGAGTCAGGAATATTACGACAAAAAACAATATCGCCAGCGTCACAAGATAGAAAATATGTTTTCCCGGCTGAAGGATTGGCGTCGCATAGCCACGCGCTATGATTGCTGTGCTCACACATTCCTTTCAGCAATTCACCTTGCGGCTATCGTTATTTTTTACCTTTAATGAGTCCTGAGCCTACAAGATGGCCGCCATTCTGGACAAGTTCCCGAAGCTCCGGGTTTGCGCCGCGCATCTGGGGGGCTTCCGGCAAAGGAAGTACGCGCTGGACGTGCTGGCCGATCGCAACGTCTGGATGGACACGTCCTCCTGCATGTAGGAGATCGACGACGACACCCTGCGCGCCATCCTGCGGCGGCACCCGCGCGAAAGGCTGGTCTTCGGCACGGATTACCCCATCATGGACCCGCAGGACGAGATCGACGCCCTCCAGCGCCGCACCCGCTTCACGGACAGCGAGCTTGACGAGCTGCTCATGAACGGATCGGCCATGCTTTTTGGCTGAGCCCGGCCCCTGCGCTTTCGTCCACGGGCGGTTGCGCGGGAGGGGCCCGGCCCCGTGGACGGCAAGGCCCCGTTTCCTGCCGGGAACGGGGCCTTGTTCTGCGCGCCTTGCGGAGAAGGGGGGATCAGTCCTGCGGGGCTGCGAGGCGGGCGCCGATGCAGCCCACGAGGATCAGCAGCATGAAGCCGGCCTGGGGCAGGGAGATGCGGTCTTGAAAGAAGAGCATGCCGCCCACGGCCACGCCGATGGAGCCGAGGCCGGTCCACAGCGCGTAGGACAGGCCAGCGGGCAGGAAGCGCATAGCGTAAGACAGCAGGCCCATGTTGAGGAAGCTCAGGACAATGGGGATGAGGGCGGCAACAAGGGGACGGGAGGTCGTGGGAGCCCATTTGAGGCTCAGGCCCCAGATAATTTCCGTGACGACTGCGGTGCACAAGGCAAGCCAGGGCATGGGGATACTCCTTGCGGCTTACGTGGTGAGCGCGGGCATGCGGAAGCCTGAAGATCATGCCCGCGTTCCTCCGCAAGGAGGGCGCATGTCGGCTTTCTACCATCCGGGGCATCCCGTGGCAAGTCCTAGGGGCTGTTTCTAAAAAGTTTATTGCAGCCAAATCAGACAGGCCGCTAACATGACATTTGCCCGGAATGTCGCGGCCAATTTTTCATAGCGGGTTGCAATGCGTCGAAATGACTTGAGCTTTGCAAAAAAGCATTCGACCAGATGACGCTCCTTGTACACATGGGCATCATACTCCCGCTGATGACGTCTGCATTTTCGGGAGGGAATAACCGCTTCCATCTTTTGTTGCCGTGCCTGCTCCAGCACTGCATCGCTGTCATAGGCACGATCTGCAAGGAGCTTGTCCGCGGACAAATCCACAAGCAATTCTCCGGCGGGTACCGTATCGTTTACGTTGCTAGGCTCAGGACTCATTATTTCCAACGACGTCAAAAAAGGATAAGTATGGATATGGAGGTTTCTATGTCCACTCTTTTTTACCTTTCTTCCGCTCAGATGGATGTCATTCGCCCTTTCTTTCCTCGTTCAAGAGGCATTCCCAGAAGGGACGATCAAAAAATTATCAGTGAATTATCCATGTTCTCAAGTTCGGTCTCCGATGGAAGGATGCTCCAAAAGAATACGGCCCCTATAAAACTCTTTATAACCGTTTTGTCAGATGGAGTAACATGGGCGTCTTCAAAAAGATTTTTACGGCTCTTTCCGAAAGTACCCAGGACACCTCCCTTCTCATGATTGATGCTACCTGTCTGAAAGCTCACAGAACTGCCGCAAGTTTGAGAAAAAAGGGCTTCCTCTCGCTGTATCGGACGCACAAAAGGAGGATTGAACACCAAATTACATGTAGTCTGCGACTTCGACGGACGTTCAATTCGGACATTGCTGACAGCCGGAACCATCAGTGATTATGGCGGTGCGGCATGTCTCTTGCCAACTCTGCCTTCAACCCGAATACTTCTTGCTGACAGGGGCTATGATGCCGGATGGATTCGCAGTTTTTTGAAAAATCGAGGTTGCACTCCCTGCATTCCTTCTCGGAAAAATACAAGAGTCATGAGTATTGCAACAAGAAACAATATCTCCAGCATCACAAGATAGAACACATGTTTTCCCGGTGAATGACTGGCGTCACATAGCCATGCGCTATGATCGCTGTGCTCATACATTCCTTTCAGCAATTCACCTTGCGGCTATCGTTATTTTTTACCTTTAATGAGTCCTGAGCCTAGCTCTTTTTTTCTAGCTAGGGTCAGGACTCGTTAATTAAGGTAGAAGAGAACAGTGACAGCAAGACAAATGGCTGAGAAAAAAGTATGGGCACAGCGGTCATATCGGGTTGCGATACGTCGCCAGTCCTTCAACTTGCTGAATGTATTTTCAATAAGATGGCGACCTTTATACAGCGTCTTGTCGAAAGGAAGTTCTTCATTTCTGGTTTTCCGCGGTGGTATGCAGACGGTTATCCCTTTGGCTTTTAGAGATTCCCGCAACCAACTCGCGTCATAGCCTCCATCTGCCAGAAATATGCTGTTATCGGGAAGCAAGTGCTGGAGAATGGCCGCCCCCTTGTAGTCGCTGACCTGTCCTTCCGTCAGCAAAAGCAGGACAGGACGCCCGTGCCCATCACAAACGGCATGAAGTTTGGAATTCAGGCCACCTTTTGTTCGTCCTATGAGGCGCGAAGAATCCCCTTTTTGAGCAGGCTTGCCGCCGTGCGGTGAGCCTTGAGGTGAGTGGAGTCGATCATCAGTGAGCCATCAAAAGACGTTTTGTTGGCCAACTCAGTGAAAATTTTATTGAAAACACAGAATCTGCTCCACCTGATGAATCGATTGTACAGCGTTTTGTGCGGGCCGTACTCATCAGGTGCATCCTTCCACTGAAGCCCGTGCTTGATGACGTATATGATGCCGCTGACGACGCGTCTGTCATCGACACGCGGGGCACCGTGAGAACGGGGAAAGAACGGTTTGATACGCTCCAACTGGCTTTTCGGAAAGATAAAACAGGGTACGCATGCGACACCTCCATGCCCTCTGCATACCCTGTTTTTGTTCCTTTGAAAATAACGAGTCCTGACCCTAGGACAACCCACTTCTATTCTTGTTGAACTCAGATAATTGTTAGGAAATGGTTAGGAATGGGGTAAGACGCGCCCTCAAGTGAGTTACTGTCTCAGCGAGAAGAGCACAGCCCGGAATACCCCTCCGGTATGTTTCCATTGGACGCACCGCAAGCGTCAGCACTTATCTTCCCCTTCTGGTTAGAAATAGGTTAGAAAAATGAAAAGGCACTTACGGTTAGAAAACTGTAAGTGCCTGATTTTCTTGGTTGCGGGGGCAGGATTTGAACCTACGACCTTCGGGTTATGAGCCCGACGAGCTACCGAGCTGCTCCACCCCGCGACGCGGTAGCATTCGCACGTCATCCGTGCGAGAAGTCCTTTCTAGCTAAAAGCCCCCTGCCTGTCAATAAAAAAATCATTTTTTGGCAAATTTTTTTATTGCCGTTCTCCGGGGCCTTGTTTGCAAGAAGCTCCATCTATATGAAATCGCTTGTGTTCCTGTTCAGGATCGGGCCTGTGCCGCCTCCCTGCGCATCCAGAGCGGCAGCAGGCAGAGCAACAGGGCCGCTGCCGCGAGGTAGGCAGCATCCATGCCCCAGAGGTCCTGCACGCTGTAGGCCAGTACCGGGCCCGCAGCCGCGCCGCAATCCACGATGAAGGCATAGGAGGCCAGCGTATGCGTGGGATGGCCGTGCCGTTCGGCCGTATCCGAGGCGGCGGCATCGGAGAGGGTGGCCAGGCCCGTGGCGCAGAGCTGCGAGCAGAGCAGCAGCGGCAGCCACAAGGGCGCGGGCAGATACAGGGCCACCAGGGCCAGCGCACAGGCGCCGCCGCCAAGGCAGGCGCACAGTACCGGGCCCCGGCCGCGCGGGCCGTCGGAAAGGCGGCCGAACCATGGCGCCAGCCACGGTTCCCAGAGCCAGCGCAGGGCCTGCAACGTGCCGGCCAGGGTGGCGCAACCGATGACGAGGCCACCGGCAAGGGCCAGCTCGCCCACGTGCAGGGCCACCATGCGGCTGAGGGTGGCGGCGTAGATGCCCTGGAAGACCAGGGCTACCAGCAGCCCGGTGATGAAGGCACGCCGCATGTCGGGGTGGCGCAGGTGCAGGCCCGAAAGCAGGGACGTGGCGGCCTGGCTCGCCGCTCCGGTGGCGCGGCCGCTGCGGGGGATGCGGGGCAGGGCTAGCGGCAGGCCCGTCAGCGTCAGGGCGCCGAAGAGCAGGGCCACGGTGGAGAAGCCCAGCAGATCGGCCAGGAGGCCGCCGCCGATCATGCCCAGCAGGCTGCCCAGGCGCACGAGGCCGTTGTAGCTGCCCATGAGATAGCCGCGATTGTCCTTGCGGGAGGCCGCCATCAGGGCGAACAGGGAGCCGAGGCGCAGGAGCGTCCAGGCCAGGCCCCAGAGGCAGCGCAGCAGCAGCCAGAGCGCAAAGGACTGGGCCACGCCGTACAGCAGGGTGGTCGAGGCGGCCAGCACCACGGCCAGGGCCATGCCGGTGCGCTGGTCGATGCGGGTATAGAGCAGGCGCACCAGCGGGTTGAGCGGCAGACGCACCAGCCGGTTGACGGCCAGCAGCACGCCCACCTGCCAGAGCGCGGTCAGGCCGCATTCCTGCCAGAACAGGGGCAGGGCGATGTAGAGCATGGTATCGCCGGTCAGGCAAAAGGCCGAGACCACGGCCATGCTGCGGGCCAGACGTCGGGCTGCGGCGTCATCGGGGCAGGATGGGGAAGGAGCGCTCATGGGCCTGTCCTGTGGCACGGGCTCAGTCCGGACGCCGGGCCAGTGCGGCCACGGCCAGCCGGGCCAGCAGTTCCAGGCCCCGGGGCAGGACGCTCTCGTCAAAGGTGAAATGGCTGGTGTGATGCCCGTCGGGCCTGTCGGCACCCAGCTGTAGGTAGGCCGCCAGACCGCCGTCTTCCTGCACCTTGTTCATGAACCAGCCAAAGTCTTCCGATGCCCAGAAGTCGGCCTTGCGGCGCACTTCGCGGAAGCTGCCCATGTCCCGGGCCGTGCGTTCCACCAGATCCACCAGCTCGGGGCTGGACATGGCGCCCGGGCAGTGGCTCTGGCAAAGGAAGCGGCTGCGGCAGCCGTGCATGCGCGCCGCGCCGTCCACCACGCGCCGGGCCTCGGCCAGCATGTAGCCGTTGATGTCCCCGTTCTCGCCGCGGGTCTCGCCGCGCAGCCAGGCCTTGGCCGGGATGATGTTGGGGGTCTCGTTGACGTGCATCTCGCCCACGTTGATGCGCGAGGCGCCCTGACCGTGGCGGGCGATGGCCAGCAGGTTGGTCACGGCCGTACAGGCGGCCAGCAGGGCGTTGCGGCCTTCGTGCGGGGCCAGTCCGGCATGGGCGCTCTGGCCGGTGAAGAAGACTTCGAAATTGGTGGTGGCCAGGAATTTGTCCGTACCGCAGACCAGATCGCCGCTGCGGCTGGCCTGCATGCTCAGGTGCAGGCCGAACAGGGCCCGGACGCCGTCCACGGCCCCGGCGGCCACCATGCCGGGCGCGCCTTCGCCTTCTTCCTCGGCAGGCTGGAAGATCAGGCGGATGCGGCCGCTCAGGTGGCGTGACAGCTCGTCCCGCAGGCCGCCCAGCAAGCGGGCCAGTTCCACGCCCAGGGCCACATGACCGTCATGCCCGCAGGCATGCATGCAGCCCGCATGGCAGGAGGCGAAGCCTTGCGCCGCAGGGAAGTGATCCTTGTCCGTGGCTTCGGTGATGCCGGCGTTGGCGTCCATGTCGAACCGGAAGGCCACCAGCGGGCCGCGCTCGTCTTCAGGGGTACCGGGGGAGTCCAGATCAAGGTCGCCCCACAAGCCCGTGAGGCCGCCGGCCATGCAGGCCACCAGGGTGGGGTCGGCGCCCTCGTTGAGGGCCCGGCCGCTCTGGGCCGTACAGAAAGCCGCCTCGGGCTGGCGGGGACGGGCCGAAGGCCGCAGGGCATTGGCCCCCAGGGTGAGCCGGAAACCGGCATCCTGCAGGGCACGGGCCACCAGCGAAGCGGTCAGGTATTCGCCCCAGGCCGGTTCCGGGTGGCGGTGCAGGTGACGGCGCAGGGCCGTCAGTCGCGGGCCGGCCTCCCCGGCCCTTCGTCGGATCTCCTCCGCAAGACGTTCCATATGGGCATCTCCTTTGACGCGGCACATTGCCAAGGCCGCCTGCACAGGATATATGCCGGAGACACGTTCATGCAAGTCGCCGGATACCTTGCGGCGGCTTTCCATTTTTCACGAGGGACCTATGCTCACCCTGATTCTCGCTGTCAGTGTCGCGGTCGTCATCTCCTTTACCTGTTCCCTGACGGAGGCGGCCCTGTACGCCGTGCCCTGGTCAGCCATCGAGAAGATCCGCAACGACGGCAGGCCCGTGGGGGAAGTGCTCTTCCGCCTGCGCAGCAATGTGGAAAAACCCATCGCCGCCATCCTCACCCTGAACACCGTGGCCAATACCGCGGGCTCCGCCGTGGCGGGCGCGGCCTTCATGGCGGCTTTCGGCGCCGAATACATGGCCCTGTTCGCCGCCGGTTTCACGGTGCTCATCCTGGCCTTCGGCGAGATCGTGCCCAAGACCCTGGGCGTGGCCTATGCCACTTCCATCGCCGTGGTGCTGGCCCGGCCGCTGGAAGTGGCGGTCAAGCTGCTGACCCCGGTCATCTGGCTGACGGGCCTGCTGACCCGTTTGCTGACGCCGCCGTCCAACGGCCCGGACATCTCCGAGGACGACATCCGCGCCGTGACCAGCCTGTCGCGTCAGGCCGGGCAGATCAAGGCCTATGAGGAGGCCTACATCCGCAACATCCTGGCCCTGGACCAGAAGCGGGTCTATGACATCATGACCCCGCGCACCGTGGTCTTCTCCCTGCCCGAAGACATGACCGCCGCCGAGGCCTACAAGAACCCGCGCCTGTGGCATGTGAGCCGCATCCCCGTCTATGGCGAGGACAACGAGGATCTGGTGGGCCTGGTGGACCGCCGCACCATCCTCCACTGCCTGCTGGAAGAAAAGGGCGAGACGCCGCTCTCCGAGATCATGAAGCCCCTGCACTTCGTGCTGGAGAGCCAGACCCTGGACAAGCTGCTCAAGGAGCTGCTGCACTCGCGTTCGCATTTGTTCGCCGTGCTCGACGAATACGGCGGCCTTGCCGGTGTGGTGACGCTGGAGGACGTGTTCGAGGAGATGCTCGGCAGTGAGATCATGGACGAGAGCGACAGCGTGGCCGACCTGCGCCAGATGGCCCGGCAGCGGCGCCAGGCCCTGCGGGCGGCCGGTCTGCTGGAACAGCAGAAAAAGGAAGAACAGGCGGAACAGTCCCGGTCATGACCGGGCGGCAGATGCCCTGATATGGACTGATATGATGACGAAGCCCCGGCGGAACTGCCGGGGTTTCTGCGTTTTGGAGGCAAAAAGGCTTGAGGGGAGGAAGGACCCCTCTGCTGGCGCGAGAGCGGTCCTCCCTCCCCTCAAACTCCCCTCCCTCTCCCCAGCGCGCTTTGTCAGGGGATGGGATGAAGACGCTCGTTGCATGAGGAAAGGGGGATGTCCCGCGTGACCGTGCGGGATAGAAACAGGAAACGCGTGTCGTTACGGGCATCGACAGCAACGCGCGACCGGATGGCGGCCGGAGGCCGTGCCCGTTGGCGACGGATGGAGCCTTACGGGCATCGACAGCAACGCGCGACCGAAAGGCGGCCGAAGGCCGTGCCCGTTGGCGACGGATGGAGCCTTACGGGCATCGACAGCAACGCGCGACCGGATGGCGGCCGGAGGCCGTGCCCTGTTTTTTACAGATAGGGCGAGAACAGCCAGCAGGCGGCGTCACGCAGTTTGAGGATCAAAAGGCGTTCCTGCAGGTCTTTCAGGGTCACTTCGCGGCTGCGGGCGATGGTCATGTCCATGTGCAGGGCCATGGCGGTATGGAACTCGGGATCGAAGATCTCCATGTTCAGCTCAAAGTTCAGGCGCATGCTGCGGGCGTCCAGGTTGGCGGAACCGATCTGGCAGTAATAGCCGTCCACGGCCAGCAGTTTGGTGTGGGCAAAGGGGGGCGGCTGGAACCACACGCGCACGCCCGCTTCCAGCAGGACGGGCAGCAGGCGGAAGCTGGCCCAGTGGACGAAGGGCAGGTTGTTCTTGCCGGGCAGCACCACACGCACGCTGACCCCGCGCTGGGCCGCGCTGCGCAGGGCGGCGATGAGCTCGTGCGACGGCAGGAAATAGGGCGTCATGATGCGCACCGTATGCTGGGCGCTGCCGATGACCCCGCAATACAGGTCATTGAGCGGATCGGCCTCGGTGCCGGGGCCGTCCAGAACCATGCGGCACAGGCTGTCCCCGGACATGATGTTGCTGCTGGGCAGCAGGCTGCGCTGGTCGAATTTGCCGGTGGCAAAACCCCAGTCCAGCAAAAAGGCCCGGCGCAGCTGGTCCACGATGGGACCTTCGCAGCGGAAGTGCAGGTCCTGCACACAGCCGGGATGCTTGCTGAGGATGTGGTTGTCCGCGATGTTCATGCCGCCGGTAAAGGCCGTATCATCGCAGATGAGCAGCTTGCGGTGGTTGCGCAGGTTCAGGCTGAGGCTGGGCGGGAAAAGGCGGGGCGGCAAAAAGCGGGCCAGCTGGCCGCCGGCCTGGGGGATGCGCTTCCAGGGTTTGCGCAGCGAATAGACGGCGCCGCCGAAGCCGTCCACCAGCAGGCGCACGTCCACGCCGCGCCGGGCGGCATGGCACAGGGCCTCGGTGAAGCTCTCGCCCACGCTGCCGCCGCGGAAGATGTAGGTGGAGAGGAAGACCTGCTTGCTGGCCCGGTTGATGGCGTGCAGCATGGCCGGATAGGCTTCGTTGCCGTTGCGCAGGGGCAGGATGCCGTTGCCGCTGCACAGGGTCTGGCCTGTCAGGCGGCGGCCCAGGATCTCCAGGGGCCATTCCTGCGGCGGCGCGATGGCCGTCCGGTGGCAGACGACTTCGGGATGGTGGGCGTAGTCAGGTTCGATGGCGGCCATCTTGCGCATAAGGCGGGCCGCCAGGCTTTCGGCACGGCTGATGCCGAACAGGCAGTACAGCACGATGCCGACGCCGGGCAAAAAAAGGACCGTCACGATCCAGCCCAGCGCCGAGCGCGGATCGCGCTTGTGGAGCAGGGCATGGCAGACGGCCCCCCAGGACAGAAGGTGCGCTGCCACAAGGCCTAAAGTTCCCAGTGTCAGCACGGCGGATCGCTAGCGGCGGACAGCCAGCAGCGGAATGTCGGTATTGCGCAGCACGCGCTCGGTGATGGAACCGATGAGCATGTCGGCCAGGCCGTCACGGCCGTCGGTGTACATGACGATCATGTCCACGCCTTCTTCATGGCCCACGGTGACGATGGTGTCGGCGGCCAGGCCTTCACGCACGATATAGCGGCAGGCCACGCCTTCCTTTTTCAGGGCATCGGCCAGCGGCGCCAGCAGGGTCTCGGCCTTGGCGGTATTGGAACGTTCCAGTTCGGTATGGGCAGCGCCGCCCACTAGGTTGGGCAGGGCTTCGGTCACATGCAGCAGGATGATCTCGCCGGAGCACAGGGTCTTGGCATGGCGCAGAGCCTTGGCAGCGCGTTCGCCGGAATTTTTGCCGCTCACGGGCACGAGGACACGTTGGTAGATCATGTGGGCTCCTTGGATTGGGATGGCATTGCCCCAGAGGGCATTTCAACTAGGCATTGTCGCACGACAGGCCGATTTGTGCAAGCCTGCCGGGGCCGGGACGCCGTCATCAAAAAAAGCCCGTTCCGGGGAACAGGCTTTTTGATGACGATAGCGCGGCAAGGCCTACTGACGGACGACCAGCACGGGCAGCGGGGTGTTGCGCAGCACATGCTCGGTGATGGAACCGAACAGTCTGTCGGTCAGGTCGTCACGACCGTCCGAGAACATGACGATGGCTTCGGCGTCCATTTCCTTGGCGGCCTTGACGATGGTCTCCACGGGCAGACCGTGGCGGATGACGGTCTGATAGGGGATGCCGGCATTGTCCAGTTCGGCGGCGAGAGGAGCCAGAAGGGCTTCGGCCTTGACGGCGATGTCCTGCTGGTCGCGCATGATGTTGGGCATGGGGGATCCCACGCTGGGCGCCACGGCGTGCAGCAGGATGATCTCCTTGGGATCAAGCTTCCTGGCCTGGCTCAGGGCCTTGAGGGCGCGTTCTCCGGAATGCTTGCCGCTCACGGGCAGAAGGACACGTTCGTAACTCATGTGGACTCCTTGCATAAAATAAGAGATGGCCCTTGTGGGCATTGAAGATTTAGTCTGGCACGACTCGCCCCTTTGTGCAAGAGGGCCTGTCGCGGCCTCCGCGCCGGGGCCGGGAACGAAAAAGGGCCGGTCAGCAGGACCGGCCCCGGTATGCGTATCAGGAACCCATGGAGATGCGGTGGCGTTCCACCGCCGTGGCCAGCTCGGGCAGCAGGTCGGTCACGGCCTGCAGATCCTTGGCGCGTCCGGCGCTCTCCACGCAGCGGGCCATGCGGCCCAGTACCCGGAAACCGTAGCTTTCGGCCTCGGCGGCCAGGCGTCCGGCGGCGTCGGCCACCAGGTGCAGACGGCGCTGTTCCAGGGCATAACCGGCCTCCGCCAGATATTTGTCCATACGCCACATGAGAGCGGGCAACGGATCCTCGGGGTCGTCCGGCGGCTGGGGCCGCTGGGGCATGGGCGGCACGGGCATGCGCGGCGTGGGGGCCACGGGCCGGGACGCCGTGCGGCGTTCGATCCAGGGATTGGTCGTGGCGGGGATGTCCGCCGTGGTTCCCGGCGTCTCTTCCCGCGGTGCATCCTTCCTGGGCATGGGGCGCGGTGTGCCCTGCCGTTCCTGCGCGGTCGCGGCCGGAGCCTGCGGGCTCCGGGCTTCTTCCTTGTCCTGGGGCTGGCCGTTGCCCGTGTGGAAACGGGAAAGGAAGCGCATCAGGGTGTTGGCCGCAGCCCTGGTCCGGCTGGTCTCTTCCCGGCCGCTGGCAAGAAGGGTGGTGCTGTCCGGCGTCATGTCCGGCAGGCTGGAAACATCCTTGCTGCCGGGCACGGCCTGGGGCGTCTCTTCCACAGGCGCGCCGGGGAAGGCAGGCTGCGTCCCGGCGGCCGGGCCGGTACTGCTGCTCTTGCGGGGCTGCGGCGTGATGAGGGCCGATTTGTCCGTGGGCACCAGACTGGGCTTGCCCAGCTTGCGGGCGATCTCGTCCGGGCTGACGTCCCGGCGCAGGGGGCGGACCGTGACGACGGTCTCCACCGGAGCGGATACCGTTTCCTCCTGCCGGGGGGCAGGACGGTTGACCGGGGTGCCGATGGGCATGGGCTCGCCGACCCATTCACCGGCATGGCGCAGGCTGGGGCTCACATAGCCACCGGCAAGGGGACTGGCGACCGCCTCGACAGACGGGAAGGCAGGAGCCCTCGTGGCAGAGGCCTGTGCATCGGCGACCGGAGCTTCCGTGCGCTCCTTTTCGTCGACCGTGGCTCCCGTCGCGGCATCGGCCGGGGCCGCAGCGGCAGCATCCGCCGCCTCCTGCTGGGGCAGGGGCTCTTCCCGCGTCATATCGGCCGCCGGTGCGGCGGGTCCTGCTTCCTTCACCGGGGCTTCCGGCATGGCAGCCTCGCTCGTTTCCGCCGTTTCCGCCATCGGCACGGACGGGAAGTCCGGTGCCGCAGGTGCGGGGGGCGGGGCGACGTCTTCGGCCGCCTCGGGAGCGTTTTCGTTTTCCTGCACAGGGCTGTCCGCAGACGCGGCTTCCTCCGGCTGTACGGCATCGGACACAGGCGCTTCGTCAGCATCCGTACGCACGTCGCCGGTCTGTACATCATCAGCGGGCAGGGTCTGCTCGGCCGCAGTCTCCCGGGCCGGAGCCGGGAACGCCGGAGCGCTCGGGGGCACCGCGGCGGCTTCGTCCCGTGCGGGGGGCGTCACGTCAGCGTCGGCCACCGCTTTCGCACCAGCTTCTTCCGTGCTGTCCATTTCATCGGACAGGGTTTCAGCAGCGGCGTCGGCCGGAGCATCAGCATCCGCCGTCTCCTGCTGGGGCAGGGGCTCTTCCCGCGTCATATCGGCCGCCGGTGCGGCGGGTTCTTCTTCCTTCACCGGGGCTTCCGGTATGGCAGCCTCGTTCGTTTCCGCCGTTTCCGGCATCGGTACGGACGGGAAGTCCGGCGCCGCAGGCGCGGGGGCCGGGGCGACGTCTTCGGCCGCCTCGGGAGCGTTTTCATTTTCCTGCACAGGGCTCTCCGCGGACGCGGCTTCCTCCGGCTGCACGGCATCGGCCACAGGCCGGGCGGTCTGGGCTGCGGGCGTATCGAGGCGCATGTCGTCCGTCAGGGGGAGGGGCTCCGTCTGGGCCGTATCCGCTGCAGCGGCCGCCGGAGCGGCGAACAGGTCAGGCAGATCCGCGCTTGCCGCGGCAGGAGCGGCCGGGGCCGTCTGCTGCGGGATATCATCGGTGGACAGGAGCAGGTCGGGCATGCCCTGGTCTGCCTGGGGGGCCGCGGCGGGGCCGAACAGGTCGGGCAGGGGGGCATCGGCCTGTCTGGTCTCGGGCAGGGGCGCACCCAGGTCGGCCACATCGTCATGGCTGCCCAGGATCTCGAGCACGGTCTCGCGCAGGGCGTCTTCCGAGACGGGCAGGGTCAGGGCATGGCTGAAACCGGCATGGGCCAGCGCATCCCACTGGCTCTGGTCGGGCGTCAGGGCCACGGCGCCGAAGGGGCCGGTCCTTTCGGCAAGGCTGTGGTAGCGGCGCAGCAGCGGCGCGGCGTCCACGGAAGCCTCGGGGCCGCAGACCAGCAGCACGGCAGCCGGTGTCCGGCCCTTGCGGGCCCCGGTTGCCAGACCGTGGGCCAGGGTGCCTGTCTCGTGGCAGGTGCAGGGCAGGTCGCGCAGCATGGCGCCCAGCTCGTGACGGGTGGCGGCATCGGGAGCGCAGACCAGGACCGTGGGCAGGTCCTCGCCGTCAGAAGCTTCCGGGAGATGCAGCTGCAGGGTGAAGATGACGGACGTGCCGCGGGGGCCGCTCTCCACGCCCAGGAAACCGCCGTGGGACGAAGAGAGTTCCCAGATACGGGCCAGGAGCGATGCGGAACGCTGTTCCGGGGGCAGGCCCGTGCCCGTGTCGCGCACCTGGAAGAGCAGATGTCCGGGGTGCTTGCTGTCCGGCACACGACGCACGGCAAAATGGATCTTGCCCCCCTTGGTGGCCCGCAGGGCATCTTCCAGCAACAGGCGGAGAACGTCTTCCAGTTCCCCGGCGGGGCCTTCGTAAAGCTGTTCGAGGTCGGCCGGGACATGCCAGCCCAGGGCGATGCCGGATTTTTCCGCCAGCGGGCGGCAGGTGTCATGGGCCTGCCGCAGCGTCTTGCGCAGATCGAAGACACGCTTTTCAGCGCGGGCCGTATCCGCGGGAGCCGGTGCCGCGGGTGCGGCAGCATCCCCGGCCGGGTCGTGCAGCAGGTTCAGGGCTTGCCGGGCACGGCGGCCCATGTTCTCCACACGGGAGCGGACATCATGGGGCAGGGCGCATTGTTCGAGCTGGCGGTTCTGTTCCACGATCTCGCGCAGGGGCGCGGCAAGGGCCTGCTCCAGACGCCGGATGGCCGTGGCGGAGGCGCTTTCGGCTTCCACGGTTGCCGGAGCGGGGGCAGGCTGGCTGAGGCCGGTCATGAGCGGCAGGGTGTTGCCGTCGGTATCCAGCAGGCGCAGGTTGGGGTCCGTGATGGTCTGGTTCCGGGCGGGGCGGCCCGGTGCCAGAGGATCGGCAGGTTCGGCGGAGGTGCCCGCTTCACGGCCGGGGGCGCTCATGCCCGCGATGATCAGGGCGCTGAGGGCCGTCCCCCACAGAGGCAGGGTGCCCTGGACGAAGGGCGGGAGCAGCGTCCCGAGGTCAAGGACGGCCAGCCCGGCCCCCAGTGCGGCCACGAGGCAGCCCAGCAGGAAACGGCGGGCTCCCGGCACGCCCATGAGCCAGGCGCCGAGCGTGGTGGGCACGAAGATCAGGGCCAGCATGGGCCAGAGCGGCAGGAAGCGCCCCAGCCAGCTGAAGTCGGGCCAGAGGGGCAGCAGGGCCAGCACGGCGCCGGGCAGGGAAAGCAGCAGGTACTGGATGTCCAGCAGGCGGGAATGGCTGGCGGTCTGCATCAGGTGCCGGGCCAGATGGGCCAGGAACATGAGGGCCAGGCCGGGGGCCATGGCGCTGACGGCGTCGGCGGGCGTGATGTTGCCGGCACCCAGGTCAGGCCCGCCCAGCACGGCATGGGTCAGGGCGGCGCCCACATACAGGGCCGTCCAGAAGCGCCACTGGCCGCGCTCGGTGATGCCGCGCAGCAGGGCCAGCAGCATGACCACGGCCAGGGCCAGCATGACGCCGGGGCCGAGCAGGCTTTCCGGCGCGCCCGCCAGATTGTCCAGGCTGCGCAGGGTGGGCGCGAACCAGAGGGGCGGCTGCCCGTCCAGACGGATGAAGCAGACCTGCGGCGTTTCCGCGGGCAGGGGCAGCGGCAGCAGGTTGCGCCAGTTGGCCTGGCTCTCCTGCCAGGTGGTCTGGCGGGAAAGCGGGTCGATGTCGGGCGTATAGAGGACGGCTCCGGCCGGGACGCCCTGGCCGAGGTCGAGCATCAGGGACTCGGTGCGCTCCGTCCCGGCGGCGGGGATCTCCAGACGCAGCCAGGTCACGCCGCTGCTGCGGGGCAGGGTCCTGGGATGCAGCGGCTGGAAAGAGGGCATCATGCCCGGCGTGGCCACTTCTTCCACGCTCATGTCGCCGTCCGTATCCAGAAAAGCCGAAAGGTAGGGCAGGATGCCCAGCTGTCCCGCGGCGGTGCCCTGGGGCGTCGCGGACAGGCTCACGGGCAGGGCGGGCGTGGGCGCGGGGGCCGGGGGCGGTGTCGGGACCGCCGGACAGGTGGCGGCCAGGCTCAGGACGAGCAGGAGCGGAATGACGATCAGGGCCAGCCTGCGGGAGCCGGCCTGTAGGGGAAGAAGGGGGTACGTCATGCTTTTTTACCTTGAGGGACATCTCCGTCACGGGGGAGACGGCCCGGGAAATACCGGGACGGCAGCAGGGACGGGAAGAGCGGACCGGTGGTCTGCGGACCACGGAAGGCACAGGGGCCGGTGGGCTGCCCCGGCCCGGGGGCGGGGCAGCCGGAACCGGATCAGTGCAGATGCTTGATCAGCTCCGAGACGGGCGTCCCGTCAGGGGCGTGGGCGTTGGGATCGGCGGCCAGCAGCTTGCGCCAGGCGGCTTCGGCCTCGTCTTTGCGCTTGAGGTCGTAGTAAAGGACGATGCCCTGATTGAACAGGGCGTTCCTGTGCCCGGGCTGGACGCGCTCCGCCTCGCGGAAGGCCTTGAGGGCATCCTCGAAGCGGTGGAGCTCGCGGTACATGATGCCCAGGTCGGTCAGGACGTTGGCATTGCCGGGCTTCAGGCGCAGGGCGTTCTCATAGGCCGTGACGGCCGCGGAGGGGTTCTGGTTGTCGAACTGGAAGTTGCCCAGCTTGATCCAGTTCTCCGCCTTGTTGGGTTCCTTGACCACGGCTTCCTGCAGTTTGAGCAGGGCGCTGTTCAGTTCGGGGGAAAGGCTGGCCTTGGCCTGCTGTTGGGGGGCCGCCTGCTGCTGTGCGGGCTGCTGGGCCGGAGCGGCCGCCTGGGGCCGGGGAGCGGGGGCCTGACGGCTGTCCATGAAGCCGGGCAGCATGCTGCCGATGCACAGGCCCAGGGCAAGGGCCACCACCACGCTGACCAGACAGGTGGTGAGGGAAACGGTGGTGACTCGGGCCGGGGCCGCCGTCCGGGCCTGATCCTGTGCGGGGGCCTGGGGCTTGTCCTTGACCGGCGCGGGCTGCTGGGAAGTCTTCTTCTTGGCCATGATCGCTCCTCTGCGTGCATGAAAGTGCCGCCGTCACGGCGGCTTCGTCCTGTGCGCTGTTCCTTGCGCTGTGAAAGTGGGGGCAAGAGTAGCCGCAGGCAGGTAAAGAGGCAAGTCTGCCCTGCCTGCGGCCCTGTCCGGCATCCTGTGCCGGGCCTAGTTGAAACTGAGGGTCGCGCGGCCCTGTTTGAGCATCATCCGGGCCAGCGGCAGGTCGCGCCACCACAGGGCGGCCTCGTTGCCCGCAAGGCCGGTCTGGCGGCTCTGGCCGCTGAGCAGGGCCGTGATGTCGCTGATGTCGTCCAGCACCAGGCTGTGCGCCGGGTCGGGGACGGCGGGCAGCAGGCAGCGCAGACGGGGCGCCATGTGCAGGCGGCCGCCTGCCATGCGGCCCAGCAGGGCGCCCTGCCAGGTGAAGCCCTGCGGCAGCAGCAGGTCGGCATGGGCCGGGATGAAGCGCACCTGCTCGCCGTAGATGCGTGCCTCACCGGCGGGCAGACGGTCGGGATCGCAGCAGGGCCCGGCCAGGGCGCTGCGGGGCACCACCTGGCCCTGGGGCAGGCCAGGACGGGCATCGCGACGGCTGCGGCCACGGGCCGCGTTACGGGCGGCCGTGCGGGCATCGGGCTCGGCGGAGAGGGGCGGCAGTTCGGGCAGGGGGGCGTCCGCGGGCTTGCGCAGCAGGGCCACATAGAAGCCCTGGGCCGCCGAGCGTTCGCCGTCCACGCGCAGGGTGCCCTCGCCGCCGGGGCGCTGTTCCCAGACGAAGCCCTCGAAGGGCGTCAGGTGTTCGCGCACCAGTCCCAGCTCCCCTTCGGCAAAGCGCACCTGCGCTTCGTTCTCGTCATCGTTGGTGGTGCAGGTGGAGAAGACCACGCGGCCGCCGGGGCGCAGCAGGCGCGCGGCATGGGCCAGCAGCAGCTGTTGCAGGCCCACCAGGCCCTTGAGCTTGTCGCCCTGCCAGAGCTTGAGGACCTGGGGGTTCTTTTCCACCGTGCCCCAGCCGGAGCAGGGGGGATCCAGCTGGATGGCGTCCCAGGTGCCGGGCGTCAGGGGCAGGGCCTGGCCCTCGAAGGAGCAGGTGCCCACATGCGGCAGGTTGCAGGCGTGCAGGTTGGCCCGCAGGGTGGCCAGGCGGGCGCGGGAAAGCTCGTTGCCCAGCACGAAGCCGTCGGGGCCGGTGAGCTGGCCCAGGAAGCCCGTCTTGCTGCCCGGGCTCGCGCACATGTCCAGCACGGCTTCGCCCTGCCGCGGCGCCAGGGCCAGGGGCGGCAGCATGGAAGACCTGTCCTGGATATAGATGTAGCCGAAAAAGGCGGCCAGCGAGGAGCCCAGCGGCCGCGGTTCGCACAGCAGGCGGCGGCAGAAGGGCGAGAACGGCTCGGGTTCGAACTCATAGCCCTGGGCGCGCAGCAGGCTCTCCACCTGCGGCATCTGCTCCGGAGGGCAGACCAGACGAAAGGAACGCCCCGTGGGGCGGGAAGGATTGGCGGTACTCATGGGCCTTTCTTATCTGTTCCGTCTGGAGGGGGCAAGAGCGTCCGCGGCAGGGGGCCCCAAGGAGCGCAGGGCCGCGCCGGAACAGCGGATACGGCTTTCAAGTTGCGCGGCAGGCCAAGTGTCGCTATAGTTCCGGTGCCGCAGGCCGTACGGCACCTGCCGCGACAGCGGCAGAGACCCCGGCCGGGCGAGCCCTCCTGTGCGAGGGCGGTCGACGTACGCAGAGAACTGCAAGGAGATTTTGAATGAAATTTGCCATGAAGCTGGCGTTTGCCGCCTGCCTGATGCTGGTGATGGGCCTCCAGGCCCAGGCTGCCCAGGCAAAGTCTTTCGTGCTGCTGCCTTTTGAGGTGCACGCGCCCCAGAACTACAGCTACCTGTCCAAGGCCGTGCCTTCCACGCTGATGGGTCGTCTCAGTGCCACGGGCGCTACGGGCACCATGGGCCCCCGTGCGGCCGGCTCCGCCGCCGAAGCCCGCAAGTTCATCGGCGGTGCCGACTATGCCCTGTGGGGCACGGTGAGCGTCATGGGCAATGACTGCACCATCGTCCTCAACAGCGTGGACAAGAAGGGCTCCACCTGGACCAATACGGCCCAGGGCCCCATGAGCGCCCTGAACGCCACGGTGCAGCGCCTCGCGGGCGCCTTCTCCTCCGAGGTGCTGGGCGTCGCCGGTGCCGCCGCTGCCAGCCGCGGCGGCCGTTCGGACATCATCCGCAACGAGACCGGCCAGACGGAATCCTACCTGAACCCCCAGTTCCGCTATCAGGGCAACTCCGCCGACGGTTCCCGCATCCGCAGCCAGCGCCTCAAGGACGAGATGGTGGACATGGCCGTGGCCGACTTCAACGGTGACGGCCGCAACGAGATCGCTATCCTGCACGACCATCGCCTGGTCATCTACAAGTGGGGCAACGACGGCCGTCTGGGCAAGCTGGGCGAGATCACCATCTCCCGCAGCAACCTGAACTTCTCCATGCGTGCCATCGACCTCAACCGCGACGGCGCCAAGGATCTGGTAGTGGCCACCTTCGAAGAAGAGAACAACCGCCCCTACACCTACTTCTACGGCTTCCGCGGCAACAAGTTCACGGAAGTGGCCAAGCGCTGCTCCTACTTCGCCAGCGTCATCAACCTGCCGCCTTCCTACCAGCCCACGCTGGTGGGCCAGGGCTGGGACTCCATCAAGCTGTTCGCCCCCGGCGTGCACATCATGGTCAAGCAGAACGGCTCCTATGGGCTGGGCCAGCGCATCAACCTGCCCAGCGGGGCCAACGTCTTCAACGTGGCCTGGCTCCCCGGCAAGAACGGTGACCAGCTGGTCATGCTGACCGACGACGAACGCCTGAAGATCTTCCAGGGCGCCAACCAGACCCTGATCCATACCACCATGGAACGTTTCTCCGGTTCCGCCACCGGCATGGAACACTACAAGGGCATGCCGGGCCTGGGCGTGGACCGCAACTACCAGATGCCCAGCAAGTACTTTGCTCCCATGCGCCTCATCGTGGCCGACATCGGCCATACCGGCGAATACACCCTGCTGGTCAACAAGCCCATCTCCACGGCGGCCCAGATCTTCGACCGCTACCGCTACTTCCCCCAGGGCGAAGTGCACGCCCTGTTCTGGGATGGCGTGGGCCTGGGCCTGAAGTGGAAGACCCGCCGCATCCGCGGTTCCGTGGCGGCCGTGGACCTGGCCGACTTCAACAACGACGGCATCCTGGACTTGGTGGTGGGCCTGAACACCTCGCCCGATCTGGGTGTGGGCAGCCGTCAGTGCATCGTCACCGCCTATCCGCTGGACGTGTCGCAGATGAACCCCAACGCTCCTGCCGACCTCAGCGATTTTGAAGTGACCCCCAACTACTAACACGTAAGAGGATGCAGCCCCGTTCCGTGTCGCAGCGGCACGGGACGGGGCTTTTTCAGCAGCTCCGGCTGCCGGAAAGTTTTCCGTATGTCTATTTTTCAGGGAGGAGAGGTTGTGCGCATCCTGGTTATCGGTTCTGGCGGGCGTGAGCACGCCCTGGTGTGGAAGCTCAAGCAGAGCCCTCGGGTAAGTGAAGTTTTTGTGGCCCCCGGCAACGGTGGTACGGCCCGTGAGGGCGCCATCAACGTGGCCGTGGACGCCGGAGACCTGGACGGTCTGGTGGAACTGGCCCGCAAGGAAAAGATCGACCTGGTGGTGCCCGGTCCCGAACTGCCCCTGACCAAGGGCATCACCGACCGCATGCGTGAGGCCGGCATCCCCTGTTTCGGCCCGGATGCCTACTGTGCCCGTCTGGAAGGCAGCAAGGCCTTCGCCAAGGACGTCATGAACCGCGCCGGTGTGCCCACGGCCCACAGCCAGGTCTTCACCGATCCCGACAAAGCCAAGAACGCCGTGGTCAAACTGGGCGCCCCCCTGGTGGTCAAGGCCGACGGCCTGGCTGCCGGCAAGGGCGTGGTGGTGGCCATGACCACCCAGGAAGCCCTGGATGCCGTGGACGACATCATGTGCAAGCGTGCGCACGGTGCCGCCGGTGCCAAGCTCGTCATCGAGGAGTTCCTCGTGGGCGAGGAAGCCTCCTTCCTGTGCCTGTGCGACGGCAAGACCGCCGTGCCCCTGCCTTCCGCCCAGGACCACAAGGCCGCCTATGACGGCGACCAGGGCCCCAATACCGGCGGTATGGGCGCCTACAGCCCCGCCCCCATCCTGCCCTACAACGAGGCCGAAGCCATGGCCGATACGGTCATCCGTCCCATCCTGGCCGCGCTGGCCAAGGACGGCCATCCCTTCGTGGGCGTGCTCTATGCCGGTCTGATGATGACCGAGAACGGCCCCAAGGTGCTGGAATACAACACCCGTTTCGGTGACCCCGAATGCCAGCCCCTGCTGATGCGTCTGGAAGGCGATCTGGTGCAGATCATGCTGGACTGCATCGAGGGCAAGCTCCGTCCCGAGAGCCTCACCCACACCTCCCAGACCGCTCTGGGCGTGGTGGTGGCCGCCGAAGGCTATCCGCACGCCTATCCCAAGGGCATGGTCATCGAAGGTCTGGACGAAGCCGACGCCCTGCCCGGCGTCAAGGTCTTCCACAGCGGCACCAGCATGGACGGCGACAAGACCCTTTCCAGCGGCGGCCGCGTGCTTTGCGTGACCGCGCTGGGCGATACCCTGGCCGACGCCCAGGCCCGTGCCTATGAGGGCGTGAAGGCCATCCGCATGGACAAGAGCTTCCACCGCAGCGATATCGGCCAGAAGGGCATCCGCCGTCTGGAACAGCTGGCGCAGGAAGAAAAGTAAGCAACCGCGGCCTTATGCCGCCATAAAGGAACATCTATGGCTCAAGTCGTCATCATGATGGGCTCCAAGTCCGATGAAGAAAAGGTCAGCCCCTGCGTGGACGTGCTGCGTTCGCTGGGCATCTCCTATCTCTTCACGGTCAGCTCCGCCCACCGTACCCCCGAGCGCACGGAAAAGATCCTGCGCGAACAGGAAGCCGCCGGCGCCAAGGTCTTCATCTGCGCCGCCGGCATGGCCGCGCACCTGGCCGGTGCCGTGGCCGCCCGCACCACCCGTCCCGTCATCGGCATCCCGGTCTCCGGCGGCCTGATGGGCGGCATGGACGCCATGCTCGCCACTGTGCAGATGCCTCCCGGATTCCCCGTGGCCACCGTGGCCATGGACAAGGCCGGTGCCCGCAACGCCGCCTGGCTGGCCGCCCAGATCCTGGCCGTGGCCGATCCCGCGCTGGATGAAAAGATCCGCGCCGCCCGCGCCAAGATGCAGGCCGGTGTGGAAGAAGCCGCCGCCGAGATCGAAGCCAAGTACGGCTGCTAGCCGGCCGGTACACCAGCAAACAAAAAGCCCTCCGCTCGCGGAGGGCTTTTTGTTTGGCAGCGGCCTGGCTGCATCACATATCCTGAAACAGAAAATCCCGCAGACGGGGAGCTGCCCGCTTCCCATACCTGTCCGTCATGCGGATCGTCCCGGTCCATGCCCGGATGGCGGCTCCTCCGGCCAGTGACGGGACCGGCCGGTCAGACCGGAGAAAGGTTTTTTTCGGGGCGGGGGAGAGTTTGAGAGGGGGAGGGGCAGTTTTTGCCCAAAAAACGCCTTTCTCCCTCTCAACGAAGCCTCATTGCCCTAAAAACAGCATTTGCCGTCCAGACCGCAGGCAGCGCCCTGGGCGACGGGGCTTTCGCGGACACCGCGCAGGGCGTCGTCCAGCTTGGCCCGGACGCTGGCGTAGTCGCTGTAACCGCGGGCCAGCAGGGTGCGCTGGCCGTCGTGCTCCAGATACAGGGTCGGATAAAGGAGGAATTCGCCCATGACCTCCTCGGCTTCGGCGGCGTCATGCCGGGCGGCGCTCCGGATGGCGGGGTCCGCCATGGCGGCGGTCAGGGCGTCGGCGGGCGTCCCCGCAGGCAGCCAGGCGGCAGCGATGGCAGCCTGTTCCCCGGCGGCCATGACATCACGGCCCTGGGCATAGAAGGCCATCTGGAAGGCCTCCATCTGTTCCAGCTCGTGACCGGGGGCCAGATGGCGCAGGGCGGCCAGGGGCAGGTTCATGGCCGGGGAATGCATGAGCAGGTCCGGGCCCGTACCGGCCACGGCCTGTTCCAGGGCCTGGCGGAAATGTTCCGTGGACTGGCCGGTGGTCTCCTGCAGGCGGGCGAAGAATTCCCGGATGGTGGGGTATTCTTCCAGCATGCCGGTGAGGGTCTGGGGCTCGTCCATAAGGTTGCCGCCCAGCACGCGCACGGGCAGTTCGGGATGTTCCGCAGCCAGGCGGCGCATGACCGGCGCGAAGCCGTAGCACCAGGGACAAAATACGTCGGTGAGATAGAGGAGGTTCATGGCCGCAGCATACGCTTTTGGCCGGGGAAGGAAAGGCCCGGCCGGGAGCCGTGCGGGCGGGGAAGGAGGGGCGGCCCTTTGCAGTGGTGGGGAGATGGAAAAACTTTTTTGATTTTTTTGTTGACAGAGGGGCTGCTTTTTGGCAATGTACCTTCTTGCCGAGGGGCTGTAGCTCAGTTGGGAGAGCGCTTGAATGGCATTCAAGAGGTCAGGAGTTCAATTCTCCTCAGCTCCACCAAAAAGGAAATCAGGGTTTGCGGAAACGCAGACCCCTTTTTTCGTTTCTGGCCACAGAAACACAGACAGCAAAAAGCCGGGGCTCTGATGAGCCCCGGCTTTTTTGTATCCGGCTGAAAGAGCCTTCCGCAAGCGTATGCGCTGCAGTGCTTGGCAGTTTTCTTGTCTGGTACCCTTTGGAATACCATCGGCAACCCGGCAGAAGGGGCCGGAGTGTGCGTGCGCGCACACTGGATTCATGCGGCTTTGCTGTCCTATCAGGAGCGATTCTTACTTGTCAAAAAGGCAGGGTTGTGCTAGGGTATGCAGCAGCTTCGTGCCGGGAAAGGCACGTTTTTTCATGCAAGGAGACCCCATGCCCCGCAAGAAAAACACCTGTATGTATCTCGTGGCCGCCCTGCTGTTCCTGGGTGGTCTGGGCTATCTGGTCTTTTCCGGCCTGTCGGAGAATACCGTCTATTTCCTCAACGTCTCCGAAGCCAGGGCCGCCACGGCCGACAAGTTGCAGGCGGCCCGCCTGTTCGGCACCGTGGCCCCCGACAACCTGCTCAAGAACGTGGACGGCCCCGGGGCCAGCTTTTTGCTGCAGGACAAGGACGATGCGGGCCTGACCCTGCCCGTGGTCTACAAGGGCGCCGTGCCGGATACCTTCAAGGCGGGCGCCGAGGTCATCGTGGAAGGGGGCCTGCAGCCCGACGGCCGTTTCATGGCCAAGACCCTCATGACCAAGTGTCCTTCCAAGTACCAGAAGGAAAACCGCAAGAGCTAGGGCGGCGCAGGCCGTACCCTTCCTGACGCACGGCCGGGCCTCGGGGCCGGTCGCGTCCTCACCGGAAATGTGCCGCCATGGCTGGTCGTGGCGTGCCCAAAGGAGCCCCATGTATTTCATTGCCTATGCCATGCAGCTGCTGACCCTGATCTGTGCTCTGGGCGGCAGTGCGCTGGCGCTTCTGCAGCTCTGGCAGCAGCGCGGCGACGCCCTGGCGCTGATCGAAAAGGTCCACTGGGCCATCACCGGCGCCCTTTCCCTGGCGGCGGCCCTGCTGCTGCACGCCCTGTTCTGGAACGACTTCAGCCTGGTCTATGTGGCCAGCTACACGGACCGTGTGCTGCCCGCCTTCTACCGCCTGACGGCCTTCTGGGCCGGGCAGCCGGGCTCCATGCTGTTCTGGGCCTTTTCCGTGGCCATCAGCGGCAGCATCTTTGCCCTGACGCCCGCCTACAAGCGCCTGACGCCCGCCACGCGGCTCTGGTACTGGGGCTTCTTCTACGCCATCATGGCCTTCTTCGCCCTGATCCTCTCCTGCTGGAGCAATCCCTTCGAGATGCAGTCGCCCGTGCCGCCGGACGGCAACGGCCTCAATCCCCTGCTGCAGAACCCCGGCATGATCTTCCACCCGCCGCTGCTCTTCCTGGGCTACGGCGGCTTCACCGTGCCCGCCTGTCTTGCCCTGGCCCAGAGCCTTTCCGGCGGTGAGGGCGAGGACGGCTGGCACCGTGTGACCCGCCCCGTGACCCTGCTGGCCTGGGCCTTTTTGACCGCGGGCATCATCCTGGGCATGTGGTGGGCCTATATGGAACTGGGCTGGGGCGGCTACTGGGCCTGGGACCCGGTGGAGAACGCCTCCCTCATCCCCTGGCTCATCAGCACGGCGGCCCTGCACACCCTCATCGTGCAGGAGCGCCGCAACAAGCTGCATCGCGTGAACGTGGCCCTGATGTGCCTGACCACCATCTCCGCCTTTTTCGCCACCTATCTGGTGCGCAGCGGCGTGGTGCAGTCCGTGCACGCCTTCGGTGACGGCAGCGTGGGCACGCCCCTGACGGTCTTCGTGCTGGGGGGCCTGCTGATCTCCTTCTGGGCGGCCTTCTCCGTGCCCGCGCGCGGGCGCGAGCTGGCGGGCATCGTCAGCCGCGAAGGTTTTTTGGTGATGGTCTGCTGGCTGCTGCTGGCTCTTTCGGTCATCATCCTCGTGGGCACCATGTGGCCGGTCATCAGCCTGCTCTGGACGCCGGAGCCCCACGGCCTGGACGCCAATTTCTACAACCGTGTCTGCGTGCCCCTGGGCATGCTCATCATGCTGCTGCTCATGGTCTGTCCCTGGCTGCGCTGGGACGGCGGCCTGCGTGACGCGCCGCGCTTCTGGCTCGCTCTGGGGGCCTTCGTGGCCTCGGGCGCCGCTTTCTTCTTCCTGGGCTATCGCCAGCCCGTGGCCCTGCTGGCCGCGGCGGGCTCCGTGGCCTGTCTGGCCGGGCTGCTGGCCAGTCTGCCTTCCCTGCCGGGCAAGGGCGGCTGGCGTGCCGTCGGCGCTGCGGGCCTGCATGTGGGCCTGGCGGTGCTGGTGCTGGGCATGGCCTTCTCCGGCCCCTACAAGCAGGAATACGACCTGCTCTTCCAGAACGGCAAGGGCGTGCAGCAGGCCGGCGCCTACCGCGTGGAGCTGCTGGAGGCCCAGCAGGGCCGCGCCGTGGACCATGACTATCTGGAAGCGCGCCTCAAGATCTATGAAGGCGACACGCTGCTGGGCGAGCTCAAGCCGCAGCGCCGCATGTACGACAAGTTCGGTACCATGCAGTTCTCCGAAGTGGACGTGGTCCCCGGTCTGGGCAACGAGCTGTATGCCTCCTTCCTGGGCCTGGACGAGAACGCCTCGGTGCTGATCCGCTTCAGCGTGGAGCCCCTGGTCAACTGGATGTGGATAGGCGGCACGCTCATGTGCCTGTTCCCCTTCCTCATGCTGGCCCGCGGCCGCAAAAAGCAGACGCCCGAAGCGGGGAGCGACGCTCCCGCCGACAACGGGCCGCAGGCCTGAGGCCGCCATCATGCTGCGTCTTGAGAACCTGGCCAAGCTCTACGGCCTCAAGGTGGTCTTCAAAGGGGTGAGCTGCCGCTTCACGGCGGGCAGCATCACCCTGCTGGCCGGGGGCAACGGCGCGGGCAAGAGCACGCTGCTGCGCATCATCGCCGGCCTGTCCCGTCCCTCGGCGGGCGAGGTCATCTTCGACGGCACGGGGGCGGGCGGCGTCGCCCGTGAAGACGGGCCGCGCCTGGCCTATCTGGGACACGCCACCTTCGTCTATCCGGGCCTGAGCGCGCTGGAGAACCTGCAGTTCTGGGCCCGGGCCCACGGCCTGCGCCCCTCGCGGGCGGAGCTCCTGGCCCTGCTGGAGCATGTGGGGCTGGCCGCCCATGCCGAGGAGCGGGCCGGGGTGTTCTCGCGCGGCATGGCCCAGCGCCTGAACCTGGCGCGGGTGCTGCTGCTGGACGCGGACCTTGTGCTGCTGGACGAGCCCGGCACCGGCCTGGACGTCAATTCCATGGCCCTGGTGCGGCGCGAGATGCTGGCCGCCCGGGAGCGCGGGGCCTGCGTCATCGTGGTCAGCCACGATCTGGCGGGCGACAGTCCCCTGGCCGACCGCCTGCTGCTGCTGGAGAACCGCCGCCTGGCCTATGACGGGCCGCCGCAGGGCCTTGCCGCCGTGGATTCCGTGCTCAACGCGGCCACGGGGAATGTGGCCGCGTCCACTGCCGGGGAGGTTCCCGCATGATATCCTTTGCCTTGACCGTGGCCCGCAAGGACCTGCTGCTGACCTTCACCCGCGGCAGCGGGCTGGTGCAGGGCCTGCTGCTGGGCCTGTTGCTGCTGTTCGTGTTCAGCCTGTCGCAGGGCGTGGGCGAACGCATGAGCCCGCAGGGCGCGGGCGCCGTGTTCTGGCTGGGCTCGGCCTTCTGTCAGGTGCTCATCTTCAATACGCTCTATGCGCTGGAAGAGGCCAACGGCGCGCGTCTTGGCCTGTTGCTGGCCCCGGCCCCCATACAGGCCGTGTGGCTGGGCAAGGCCCTGGCCGGGCTGCTGCTCTTGCTGGTGGCCCAGATGTTCTTTTTGCCCGCCGCCGTGGTCTTCCTGTCGCAGGAGATAGGCGCACTCTGGCCCGTGGGCCTCGGCACGCTGCTGCTGGTGGACGTGGGCATGTGCGCCCTGGGTTCGCTGCTGGGCGCGCTCTCGCAGGGCGGCGCGGCGCGCGAGTCCCTGCTGAGCATCGTGCTCTTCCCCCTGCTGGTGCCCCTGCTGCTGGCGGGGATCGGCGTGGCGGCCCAGGTGTTCGGTGCGCCCGCGCCTGACGGCCCGGCCTCGTGGATAGGGCTGGCCGCCGCCTTCGACGGTGTCTTTCTGGCTGCCGGACTGCTGCTGTTCGGCTTCATGTATTCGGGAGACGAATGATGCAACGCGCCTTTTCCGTGTGGCCCCTGCTGCTGGTGTTGCTGGGCGGTGCGGCCCTGGCCGTGTGCCAGTGGCTGATCTTTTTCTATGCCCCTGTGGAAGCCCAGCTGGGCCTGATGCAGAAGGTCTTCTATACCCATCTGCCGCTGGCCTGGTGGGCGCTCATCAGCTTTCTGGTGGTCTTCGTGGCGTCCATCGTCTACCTGATCCGGCGTTCCCCGGCCGCTGACCGCGTCTGCGCGGCCGCTGCCGAAGTGGGCGTGCTGCTGGCCGGTCTGGCCCTGGTCACGGGCATGATCTGGGCCCGCCGCTCCTGGGGCGTCTGGTGGACGTGGGATCCCCGCCTGACCACCACGCTGGTCATGTGGTTCATCTATGCGGGCTATCTGGTGCTGCGCGGCCTGGACCTGCCGCCCCAGCGCAAGCGCATGATCTGCGCCGTAGTGGGCGTGGTGGCCTTTCTGGACGTGCCGCTGGTCTTCCTTTCGGCCCGGCTGTGGCGCTCCATCCATCCGGCGGTGTTCGCCTCCAAGGGCGGCGGGCTGGAACCTGAGATGAAGCTGACCGCCATCGCCTGTGTGGCGGCCATGGGCCTGTTCTGGGCGGGCCTGGTGTGGCTGCGCACCCGCCAGCTGGGCCTGCGCGACCGGCTGGACAGCCTGCGCCTGCAGGCGGAAGACTGATTTTCGGTCCCCGGCCTGTCCCGTCCGCCGTATGCGGCGGGATGACGGCCGCGGATGCGCCGCTCCCGGGGAGCGGACAGGCGGAGCCGTGCTCCGTCCGGGCTCGGTGAGCCCTGTTTTCAACGGATACAAGCGGGATCCCCGCTTTCAAGGAGTGCCCTATGGACAGCAATTTCCTGTGGCTGGTGGCGGCCGGTGCCGCCGTCTGGCTGGGTCTGGCCGCGTACCTGGTCTTCATGGGCTGTGCCCAGCGGCGTCTGGATGCCCGTCTGCGCCAGATGGAGATCCTGCATGACTGATAGCCGTCTTTCCTTCACCGCCCGCGCCATCATCCTGCTGCTGGGCCTGAGCCTGCTGGTCATGCTGGGCGTCACCATCAAGGAACGTGTCAGCAATCCGCACCTGGTGACCGAACGTCCCACGGCCCCGCAGGGCATGGGACAGGAACAGAACCTGCTGGCCAGCCTGATGCAGAAGGTGGCCGCCGAGCCCACCAACAAGGATGCCCTGATGCATCTGGCCGAACACCTGATGGCCACCCAGGAATGGGACGCCGCAGCCACCTTTGCCCAGCGCGCCGTGGCTCTGGACGTCAACGATCCCCAGCCCCTCTACATGCTGGGCGTCATCCTGCACAATCAGGGCAAGCCGCAGGAAGCGGCCGCGACCCTGGAAAAGGTGGTGGCCCTGCGGGACGACGCCACGGTGCGTTACAGCCTGGGCGTGCTCTACAGCTACTTCCTGCAGCAGAAGGACAAGGGGCGCGCCCATTGGGAGGCCGGCCTCAAGGATCCGAAGATCTCGCCCGAGATGCGGCAGGCCATCGAAGAAGAGCTGAAAAAATAACCCCTTCCCCATCAAACACCAAAAGGGCGCCCTTGGGCGCCCTTTTTTCATGCCCTGTGGCCGACAGGAGATGGAGGCTACGTTGAGGCCCCCTCCCCGCCGTCACCAGCCTTTGCCCGGCATCCTCTCCTTCCGGCCCGTTCCGGGGCAGGCAACCTGCCTTCTTTATTAAAATTTCCTTTGTGGTTTGAGACCTCTCCCTTCAGGGAGACAGTCCGCACGACCCCTGTCCGTCGGCTGCGGAGGCGGTAGCCGACGGATAGCGACAGCGCTTTCATGGGCTGTCTTGCCGCGTAACACATTGCTGTCTTTATCCGTAGCTTCCTGCGTCGCAACGGCTAAAGCTCAACCGGCGGATGGGGCGACTGTGGATTGAAACATCAGGTCTTGCCTTTTCCCGGTGTCCACCACGAAAAAAGCCGCTCACCATGGAGCGGTCTTCCAGCTTTTCCTCTCTTGTTCCCTTTCGTGCCCATGCCGGGAACACAGCGCCATCCCTGCCCTCCGGACAGCGGCGGGGACAGGCGACATCACCAGAGCAAAAGTTTTTTCGGGGATGGGGGCGTGGGGGAAGGGGCAGTTTTTACCAAAAAACGCCCCTTCCCCCACAACGCTCCCCAACACCTTCCTCACCGCCCGACACTCAGCCACGCAGCCAGTGGCCGGGATGGACCTCGCGCCACGTGCCGTCGCTTTCGTCATCAGGACAGGGCAGGATCTCCTTGCGCTGCTCGAACAGGGGATCCGGCACGGGCATGGCCGAAAGCAGGGCCCGGGTATAGGCATGTAGGGGCCGGGCGAACAGCTCTTCCGTGGGGGCCAGCTCCACCAGACGGCCGTGACGCATGACGCCCACGCGGTCGCAGAGGTAGCGCACCATGGCCAGATCGTGGGCGATGAACAAAAAGGTGAAATCGTGCCCCTGCCGCAGATGGCGGAACAGGGCCATGATCTGGGCCTGGATGGAGACATCCAGAGAGGCCACGGGCTCGTCGGCCACGATGAAGCGCGGCTCCAGGGCCACGCTGCGGGCGATGGCCACGCGCTGGCGCTGGCCGCCGGAGATCTCGGCCGGATAGCGGTCCAGGAAACCGGCATCGAGCCCCACATGCCCCAGCAGGCGGACGACTTCTTCCCGGCGCTGGCGGGCATCGCGGAAGACGTTCTGGATGACGAAGGGCTCGGCGATGATGTCTTCCACGCGCATGTGCGGGTTCAGGGCCGCGGAGGAATCCTGGAAGATGATCTGCATCTGGCGCTGGCGTTCCTGCCGCAGGTGCGGGGCCGGGTCGTGGATGTCGTGCCCGTCGAAGAGGATGCGGCCCGTGGTGGGCGGATACAGGCCCATGACGGCGCGGGCCAGCGTGGACTTGCCGCAGCCGGATTCACCCACCAGACCGAACATCTCGCCCCGGCGGACGGCAAGGTCGAGCCCGTCCACGGCCCGGACGGTCAGGCCCCTGCCGGGACGGAAGTGCAGACGCAGATCCTGCAATTCCAGCAGGGGGCGGCCTTCATCGTCGGGGGCGTGGCCGTGCGCATGGTCCTTTGTGGTTGCCGCGGCTGTTCCCTGCTGGGCGGCCAGGCGGTCATGAAGACGCTGGTGCCCCTCCCCGAAGGCATAGCGGCTGTCGGACATCTCCAGCGCATGGGCGCTGTCGGTCCAGCACAGGCTGGCACTGCCCCGGCCCGGCGTGATGTGCAGGGGAGGCTCCACTTTGGGGGCCTGCGGGTGCAGCAGCCAGGTGGCGGCCTTGTGCCCGGGGCTGACCTCGAAAAAGGGCGGCATGCGCTGGTAGTCCACCTTCATGGCCCAGGCGTTGCGCTCCGCAAAGGCATCGCCCGGCGGCGGGTCCAGCAGGCTGGGCGGCATGCCGGGGATGCCCCGCAACTGCCCGCTGCGCACGGCCAGAGCGGGCAGGGCCCCCAGCAGGCCCCAGGTGTAGGGATGCCGGGGATCGTAGAAGACATCGGCGGCGCTGCCGGTCTCCACCAGACGCCCCGCGTACATGACGGCCACCCTGTCGGCCACGCGGGCCACCACACCCAGATCGTGCGAGACGAGGATGATGCCCACGCCGGTCTTGCGCTGTACGTCGCGCAGCAGATCCAGCATGCGGGCCTGCACGGTCACGTCCAGCGCGGTGGTGGGCTCGTCGGCCAGCAGGATGCGCGGGCCCAGGGCCAGGGCGATGGCCAGCACGCAGCGCTGCCGCATGCCGCCGGAAAAATAGTGCGGTTGCAGGCGCATGCGCGCCTCGGGATCGTCGATGCCCACCAGCTCCAGCAGTTCGAGGGCCCGCTGCCGGGCCTGCTCCGGGCGCATGCGGCGATGGCGGCGCAGGGCCTCCATGATCTGGTCGCCCACGGGCAGGGTGGGGTTGAGGCTGGCCATGGGATCCTGGAAGAGCATGGCGGCCTGCGGGCCGCGCACGGCGCGCATCTGCCGTTCGCTGCAGGGCACGATGTCGCGGCCTTCCAGCAGGATGCGGCCCGAGATGCGGGCATTGTCCGGCAGCAGGCGCAGGATGGAGCGGCAAAGCACGGACTTGCCGCAGCCCGATTCGCCCACGATGGCCAGGGTCTCCCCGGCGTGCAGTTCCAGATCGACGCCGCGCACGGCCTGTACCTGTCCGGCGGGGGTGGCGAAGGTGATGTGCAGGTCTTCCAGTTGCAGCAGGGGCGTCATGGCAGGAGCGGGGTTGAGGTTGGAGAAGGGCCCGGACAGCGTACGGCGCGGGAACGGCAGCCGCGCCCGCGTCTTTTCCCGGCGGGCCATCCGGCCGGTGCGGCGCGTCAGGTTCGGGACAGGGGGCCGCAGGACGGCAGACGACGGGGGCACCGCGTCCGGCCTGCGGACGACGGCACCCCCGTCAGAAACATCTTCCCGCGGCATCTAGCGCTGCAGGGTCCAGTCTTCGATGTTCCACATGACGCCCACGGCATGATGCCCCAGGACGCGGGTGGTATCCAGCCCCTTGAGACCGGCCACGCTCACATAGTTGCCGTGCAGGTAGACCAGGGGCAGCTGCGCGGGCATGGCGGCATAGGCCACTTCAAAGGCCTGATAGGCGGCCTTGCGCTTGGCGGGGTCCTCGGTGGCGCGGCCCTCACGCAGCAGCTCGTCCACCTTGGGGCTGGAATAGGCCATGTTGTTGTCGCTGGCGCCGGTGACGAAGCTCTTGAACACGCCGTCGGGGTCGAACTCGGCGGCAAAACCGGCCAGATAGCCGTTGTAACCGGCCTTCCAGTCGAAGCGCGTGACCAGGGCGATGTTCATTTCCACCCCGGCTTTCTTGAACTGGCGGGACAGGACGTTGATGATGTCCACGCGCTCTTCTTCGTAGTCGCGCACCTGGATGGTGAAGGAGAAGCGCTCGCCGTTGCGGGCGTAGATGCCGTCCGGGCCCTTTTTCCAGCCCAGGCGCTCCATCTCGGCCGCGAATTTTTTCAGGTCATAGGGATAGACGTCGGCAGCGGGGTTGCCGCCCAGCGGGCTGGTCTGGATGGGGCTGAAGGCCGGGAAGCCCTGGCCCGCCAGCACGCCGTCCACGATGGCCTGCTTGTCCACGGCGTAGTTGAGCACCGCGATGGAGTCCTTGTTGCGCTGCCAGAAGGGCGTGTGGAAGTCCATGGCCACCGTGCGCAGGTCGGCGGTGGTGAAGTCCACGGTGGTGAAGCCGTCCTTGCCGCGGAAGGTGCGGGCATACTTGGCGTTGAGCCAGGCCAGGTCGGCCTCGCCGGAACGCAGCATGAGGGCCTTGGTGCTCTCCACGGCCACGGTCTTGTAGACGATGCGCTCGATGGACGGCACCTTGCCGTAATAGTCCGTGTTGCGCTCCAGCACGATCATGCCGCCGGCCGTGTCCCAGGAGACGAACTTGAAGCGGCCGGTACCCACGGGAGCATGGTTGGCGGGCACGGTGTTGATGTCGTGGCCCTCATAGAGGTGGGCGGGCAGGATGCCCATGCAGAAATTGTCCAGCATGGCCGCATTGACCCGCGCCAGCCGGATGACCACGGTGCGCTCGTCCGGGGCCGAGATCCGGCTGATGTCCTGATAGTTGCTGGTGATGGTGGAGGTCAGGGTCTTGTCGCTGGTCAGGGCCGTGTAGGTGTAGACCACGTCCCGGGCGCTGAAGGGCGCGCCGTCGTGCCATTTGACCCCGTCGCGCAGGTGGAAGGTATAGGTCAGGGTCTTGGGATCATAGTCCACGCTTTTGGCCAGGTCGGGCACGGGCAGGCCCTTGGCGTCGAACTTCATGAGCCCGGAAAAGATGATGGTGGGCAGTTCCTGATGGGGGCTGAGCACGGGGTTGATGGTGTCCTCGTTCTCGCCGGCATAGACCAGGGTGTTGGCCATGTCGGCGGCCGGGGCCGGATGGGCGGTCAGCAGGGCCAGAGCCAGCAGGCAGCAGGACAGCAGGGATCGTTTCACGGCGGGGGTTCCTCGGCGGCGGGCCCGGGGCCCGGGTTGAAGGTTCTCGGCGGACGGGGGAACAAAGATGCCCCCGGGCGGGCGGCATGTATCCGGGGCAGGCGGGGCCTGCCGGTGTTCAGAGATTGCTGGGGCCCCGGACGCTGTTGCGGCGGAAGTGGTGACCCAGGCTCGTGATGCAGAGCAGGGCCGTCACCAGGAACAGGCCGGGGATGAGGATCACCCACCAGGTGTTGAGCAGCAGGGCCTTGTCGGCCAGGGCCAGCATGCTGCCCCAGGAAAGTTCGTCCACAGGCAGGCCAAGGCCCAGGAAGCTGAGGGTGGATTCCATGGCGATGCTGGTGCTGACGGCCGAGATGACCACGAAGAGGATGGCCGAGACCACATTGGGCACCAGATGGCGGCGCATGATCCAGCCAAAGCTGCCGCCCATGCAGCGTGAGGCCAGGATGTATTCGCTGTGGCGTATCTGGCGCACCTCGCCGCGCACGATGCGGGCCAGGGCGAACCAGCCCGTGACGCCGATGAGCAGGGCGATGCTCAGGGCGTTCTGGGGGCCCAGAAGGGAGACGGCCAGCAGCAGCACCAGCAGCACGGGGATGCTCTGGACGAGCTCCACAAGGCGCATGAGCAGGGCGTCGGTACGGGCCGGGGCGATGCCGGACAGGCAGCCGTAGGCCACGCCCAGCACGGTGATGACCGCGGCGCTCAGCAGGCCGATGAGCAGGGAGGCCCGGCCGCCGAACCAGATGATGGAATAGATGTCCCGGCCCAGGGAGTCTGTACCGAAAAAGAACCGGCTGCCGGGCGGGGTGTTGCGGTCGGCAAGGTAGAACTCGGCGGGGTCGTGGTTGGCCAGCCAGGGCGCGCACAGGCAGCCCAGCACCAGCAGGAGCAGCAGGCACAGGGGCAGCAGGGGCAGACGGGCCAGGCGCTGCCGCCAGCCGGGACGGCGCAGGGCCGGGCGGTGTTCCCGCCAGCCCGCGCCCACCAGCTCGAAGGCATCGTCGGGGAGGGCCTCCTCCGGCCGGGTCGCGGCGCTGTGGGGGGCCGTACGGGTCTCGTCCATCAGCAGACCACCTCACCGCTCTTGATGCGCGGGTCGATGGCCTCGTTGATGCTCTGGGCCAGCAGACTGCTGATGATGACCATGGCCCCGGTGAACAGGACCATGAGCATGAGCAGGTTGTAATCGTGATACTTGGCGCTGGAGATGGCCAGCAGGCCGATGCCGGGATAGTTGAACACGGCTTCGGCCACATAGGTGCCGCTGAGCACATGCGGGATGGAGATGGCCATGATGCCCACCACCGTGGGCATGACGTTGCGCAGGCAGTGGCTCCAGAGCACGCGGGTGCGGCCCAGGCCCTTGGAGCGGGCCAGCAGCACATAATCGCGCCGTACTTCGTCCAGCAGCTTGTTGCGGATCATGTAGGCGTAATACCACAGGTGGCTGGCCACCATGACGGCCAGCGGCAGCACCAGATGACGGGCGCGGTCGGCGATGTCGCCGGCCTTGCCGTAGCTGTAGGCGCCGCTGCTGGGCAGCCATTCCAGATTGACGCTGAAGACCAGCACCAGCAGCACGCCCAGCCAGAAGGCCGGGACATAATAGGCCGTGGTGCCCACCCGGCAGATGAGGCGGTCCAGGGCGCTGTGTTCGAAGCGGGCGCAGAGCAGGGCCAGGGCGATGGCCAGCACGAAGACCAGCGCGTAGGCCAGCCCGCCCAGCAACAGGGTGTTGCCCAGCAGGGGCAGGACCACGTCCACCACCGGGCGCTTGTATTTGAGCGACATGCCGAAGTCACCGTCCAGCACGTTGCCGGCCCAGCGTCGGTACTGTTCCCAGATGGGGCCGTCCAGGCCCAGGCGCCGGCGGGCGGCGTCCAGCTCGGCGCTGCTCATGGATTGCACGGCATCGCCGTAATAGGATTGCAGGGGATCGCCGGGCGTCAGGCGCGAGATGTAGAAGACCGCCAGCGAGAGCGCCAGCAGCATCAGCACCAGCAGCGCTGCCTTGCGCAGCAGGGAGGCTATGAGGGTCGGCATGACATCCTCCGGTCGGCCTGACGGTCGTATCCGGTTTTGGTGTTACAAATTGCAAATCCGTGTCACGGCTATTTAGGGCCATAAAAGCTGCCGTGTCAAGGCAGGGGCCGGAAAAAAGCGGACATGGCGTGTTTTCGCGCCATCATGCGGACAGGAGCGGCGCGTGCGCGTTCGGCTGTCTGTTGCCGCTGCCCGCCGCCTGAGGGGATGGTCACCAAAACATGGAAAAATCATTCCTGATTCTGCCAAAAACGTGACAAGAGCCGGGAAATGTCGTATGCCTTGCGCAGTCTTCGCGAGACGTTCAGCCCCTAAAGAGAGCCGCCGCAGTGTCCCATCTGACCCGAGAAAAACTGGAAGCCCTTTCCCGCTGCTGGGAGCAGTGGGAAGCCGAGGCCGCCACGCCCCAACGCAAGGTGGCGCGTGCCCGGCTGCATCTGTTGTTCCTGCTGCTGCGCTACGGCGGCCTGCGCCTTGGCGAGGCGCTGGAGCTGGACGCCCGCAAGGATGTGGACACCGTGACCGGTATGGTGCATGTTCCGGGTCCCAACAGCCGGGACGTACTGCTGCCCCTGAGCGCCATGCGCCATGTGCGCCGCATCCTGAGCCTGCCCGAGGCCGAGAGCATGGGCAGGGACTTTTTGCACTTCGACCAGGGCTTCATCCGCAAGAGCTTCTATGCCGTGGCCCAGCCGCTGGGGCTGGACAGGGCCATGGTGGGGCCGCGCGCCATCCGCTACGCCCGCGGGCTGGAGCTTCTGGACCTGCATGTGCCGGTCAACTTGGTGCAGAAATTCCTGGGCCAGCAAAAGCCTTCGCAGATCGCGGCCTTCCTCAACTTTTCCGACGGCGCCGCGCGGCGCATGGTCCAGAACAAGACCCTGGGGCCCTCGTCCGGCACGGACCCGCTCTGCAATTCCTTTCTGGGCATCGTGGAGGACATCTCCGTGGGCATGCGCATGGCCTCGGTGAGCGTGCGCACCTTCGGCGACATGCGCCTTGGCGTGCAGTGCGGCACGCGCCAGTTCGTGCATATGGAGATCCACGCCAACCAGGTGGTCACCGTGCTGGTGGACCCGGAACAGATCGTGCTCTCGCGCAGCCGTGCCACGCTCAGCATGGGCAACTGCCTGCCCTGTACGGTGCAGAGCATCCACCAGGATCAGGTGGAGTCCTTCGTCTCGCTGGAACTGGGCGACGGCTCGCGCCTGTGCGCCACAGTGGAGACGCCGGGCCTGCTCCGGGTGGGCATCTACGAGGGCCAGAAAGTCTACGCCCATTTCCCGTCACGGGCCGCGCGCCTGTGTCTGGACTGATATTTCCCGCAAGGGGCCGCCGTTCCGAACCGGCGGCGCATCATCAACCAATCAAGGAGTCGCATCATGAAAAACCTGAAGAAACTGTTCCTGCCCGTGCTGGCCGCCGCCTTCCTGGCCGCTCCGGCCCAGGCTGCCGACACGCTGATGATGGCCACCACCACCAGCACCCAGGATACCGGCCTGCTGGAGTTCCTGGCCCCCACCTTCCAGAAAGAGACCGGCATCGAGCTGAAATGGGTGGCCGTGGGCACCGGCAAGGCCCTGGAGATCGCCAAGAACTGTGACGCCGACGTGCTGCTGGTGCACGCCCCCGCCGCTGAAAAGGAATTCGTCAAGGCCGGTCACGGTATCGACCGCCGTCAGGTGATGTACAACGACTTCGTGGTGGTGGGCCCCAAGGCTGACCCCGCGGGCGTCAAGGGCAAGGATACCGCCGCCGCCCTCAAGACCATCGCCGACAAAAAGGCCTCTTTCGTGAGCCGCGGCGACCAGTCCGGCACCCACAAGGCCGAACTCAAGCTGTGGAAGCAGTCCGGCCTCAATCCCGACAAGGAAGCCTTCTACATCTCCGCCGGCCAGGGCATGATGGCCACCCTGAACATGGCCGCTGAAAAGAGCGCCTACACCCTGACCGACCGCGGCACCTGGATCAAGTTCAACGCCCAGCAGGGCGCCAAGAACCCCCTGGCCATCGTGGTGGAAGGTGACAAGGCCCTGTTCAACCAGTACAGCGTCATCACCGTGAACCCCAAGCAGTGCCCCAAGACCAAGGCCGACCTGGGCAAGAAGTTTGAAGACTGGTGGGTGGCCCCCTCCACCCAGAAGCGCATCGCCGAGTTCAAGCTGGAAGGCAAGCAGCTCTTCTTCCCCAACGCCGGCAAGTAGCGTTTTTCCGTCCATTGGCGGGGACGGTCTCCGGGCCGTCCCCGTTTCGTTTTTCGACCTCCCTCCACGGATTCCCTCCGTCGCATTCCTGGTGATCTATGGACTATCTGGTCAACGGCTTCTGGGCGGCCTTCGCCCTGCTGGCCAATATGGACGACGCCACCTTCTCGGCCATCACGGCCACGCTGGTGTCCACGTCCTACGCCATGGCGGCATCGCTGCTCATGGGCCTGCCCATGGGCTTTGCCCTGGGCTACTGTGATTTTCCCGGCAAAAAGGTCTTGCGCCTCATCTCCGACACCCTGCTGGCCTTCCCCACCGTGCTCATCGGCCTGCTGGTCTATGCCTTCATCACCTATCGCGGCCCGCTGGGCGAGTGGGGCCTGCTCTTCACCCTGCCGGGCATGGCCATCGGCCAGACCCTGCTGGCCCTGCCCATCGTGGTCTCGTGGGTGGCCCAGGCCGTGGAGGGCCTCGACCCCCGCTGCCGCCAGACCCTGCTGACCCTGGGCGCCCGGCCCCTGCAACTGGCCTGGCTGAGCCTGTGCGAGGTGCGCTTCGCCATCGCCATGGTCTGCCTGACTGCCTTCGGCCGCGTCATCACCGAGGTGGGCATCGCCATGATGCTGGGCGGCAACGTGCGCTACCATACCCGCACCATGACCACGGCCATCGCCCTGGAGACCAGCAAGGGCGAGTTCGCCCAGGGCATCGCGCTGGGCCTGGTGCTGCTGTTCATGGCCTTTGCCATCAATGTGCTCATGACCTTCATCAAGCACCGGGGGCGCATATGAGCCTTTTGTACGAAGTCCGCGGGCTGGTGCGCCGTTACGGCCGCGTGACCGCGCTAGATCTGCCCGCCCTGGGCGTGGACGAGCTGCGCATCCACAGCGGCCGGGTGCTGACCCTGGTGGGCTACAACGGCAGCGGCAAGTCCACCCTGCTGCGCCTGCTGGCCTATTTGGAAGAGCCCGACGAGGGCCGCATCATCTATCATGGCGGCGAGGACCCGCGCCGCGAGGTGAGCCTGCTGCTCCAGGAGCCCTATCTGCTCAAGACCACCGTGTTCGAGAACGTGGTGCTGGGCCTGAAGCTGCGCGGCCGCCGGGACGGACTGGAGGAAGCCTATCAGGCCGCCATGCGGCAGGTGGGCTTCGATGATCCCGATGCCATGCGCCGTCGCGGGCCCAACGCCCTTTCCGGCGGCGAACGCCAGCGCGTGGCCCTGGCCTCGCGCCTGGTGCTGCGTCCGCGCGCCCTGCTGCTGGACGAGCCCACCTCCAACGTGGACGTGCGCAGCGCCCGTGCCATCGCCGCCGCCGTGGCCCAGTGCCGGGCCGAGGGCGCGGCCATCGTCTGCTCCACCCATGATCCCGCGCTCATGCAGGCCCTGGGCGGGGAACAGCTCAAACTGGGCCAGGGCTGGAGCCTGGAAGGCTAGAGGGCCGGGGCAAGGGTGAGACGGGGGAAGGAGGGGACCCTTTTTCTTGCGGAAAAAAGGATCCCCTCCTTCCCCCGTGCCCCCATCCTCCCCGCCAAAAACCGCTCATACGGGTCTGTGCGCGGCTGTCAGGCATCTGGCTGGCCGTGGTTGCCCTTCCAATTTCCCTCTGCTAATCTTATGCGCCACCATAATGACCGCAATCCTTAGCCGTGGTTGCCCTCCCAATTTCCCTCTGCTAATCTGCCACGATCTCGTCATGGATGTGCATAACGGCCGTGGTTGCCCTCCCAATTTCCCTCTGCTAATCTTTCGGCCCCCTCATGCCGCAATCAGGGCACGCCGTGGTTGCCCTCCCAATTTCCCTCTGCTAATCTAAACGCGGGCATTCATCCTGCCATCATGGGGCCGTGGTTGCCCTCCCAATTTCCCTCTGCTAATCTTGGAACGTGCCCGCGTCCATGCTGCCGGTGGCCGTGGTTGCCCTCCCAATTTCCCTCTGCTAATCTTAAATTTCGCCTGTGGTGTGACCCTACGGAGCCGTGGTTGCCCTCCCAATTTCCCTCTGCTAATCTTTGACACCTCCCCTCTCGAAGCTCTGAAAGGCCGTGGTTGCCCTCCCAATTTCCCTCTGCTAATCTCAAGTAAGCTGCCCAAGATCACTATGCACGGCCGTGGTTGCCCTCCCAATTTCCCTCTGCTAATCTCGCAGGAAGACATTGCCGCTACCATCGGCTGCCGTGGTTGCCCTCCCAATTTCCCTCTGCTAATCTAGGAATTCCATCCTTACGAACAAATCTTCCGCCGTGGTTGCCCTCCCAATTTCCCTCTGCTAATCTGGAAAATGGAAAACCTTGTGTTTTTACTGGAGAAAACAGTGATTTTCCCCGGTAAGAGCACAAGGTTTTTCCGTATGGGGCGTTGTATGGCAGCACTTTTTAGAAAAGCAGCAATTGCGTGGCCGCCTCCTTTTCCATGACCGGCATGTCCCCCACCAGCAATCTCATGCGGCCGTACTGTTTTTCCGTCACCTGCAGCAGGCGCACACAGCCGTGCGGCGGCAGGTTCTTTTGCAGCCGCCGGATATGGGTCTCCACATTTTCCGGGCCCCGGCAAACGCGGGCATAGACCGAGAGCTGCACCCGGTCATAGCCGTCCCGCAGCAAAAAGTTGCGGAAGCGGTTGGCCTCCCGCTGGTCATCCTTTGTTTTGACCGGCAGATCGAAAAAGACCAGCAAACGCATGTATCGCACCTCTTCCGCAGGCATGCTCCCCCCTTATTCCCCAAGCTGGGGAAAGGGCGGCAGCGGCCCTTTTTCGGCATAATAGGCACGCACGGCCTCCACCTGACGGCCCACGGCCTGGGGCAGCAGGCAGCGGCCCCCTTCCCAGTCCACCTGCCCGTGCAGCAGGCCCAGCAACGCGGCCTTGTCCGCCGGAGCCAGTTCCGCGTCGTCCCCGGCCGGGCCCGCCTCCAGATGGCGCGCCACCAGCAGGTCCGCGAAAGGTCGCCAGGCTTCCATAAGGTCGTCGGCCAGATTGAAGGCATTGTACGGGCCCCTGTGATGGATGCCCAGCGCCGGGGCAAAGCCCCGTGCCGCCAGTTCCCGTGCCACACAGGCCCGCAGCAGGGCATAGGCATAGTTCAGCAGGCTGTTGCACCTGTCCTCGGCGTCCGGGTCACGCCGGAAGTGGCGGAACAGGCGGCTCCAGTACAGGCGGGCGGCCACGGCTTCCACATTGTCCGGGTCGCCGCTGCCCACTTTTGTCCGCAGGGCCGCCACCCGTTCCGCGCCGTCACGGCCCAGCAGGCGCAGGCAGGCCGCCTGATTGCCGATCTTGGCCCGCACGCAGGCCTGCCACAGCCGTTTTTTGCGTACTTCTCCCAGTGCGACCTGGGCCTGCAGGGTGGACAGTTGCCGGTAGTAGGGCGCCAGCGGCAGCACGGCCGCGCAGGGCATGTGCCGGGCATCCACGGTCAGCAGCAGGCAGCCCTGTTCCGCGCAGGCCGAGAGCAGGGCCGCGCTCAGGCGGACCTGGGGCGTGTCGATGACCACAAAGCCCAGGTCTTCCAGCGGCAGGGACACGTCCTCCTCCCCTTCCCGGCGCAGCAGCAGGCGTCCGGCCCGCAGGTCCAGCCGGGCCGGGCTGCTGATGCACAGGCCCCGCCAGCTCATGGCCGGCCCCGGGGATCGGCCTCGCGGCGGACCAGGGACAGGCGGCCGAAACGGTCCACCCGGTATTTTTCAAAGCGCTTCAGATTTTGGATGCCGATTCCTCGAATAGTATTTTTCTTATCATGAGCAAGGCTTAAGCTGATATTGGCGGAACCTCTATCTGGACCCTCAAAATAGCCTTCCTTCACCTCGCCCTTGCGGTTCTCCGTCAGCACATAGCAATCCGGTGTCAGGGAAAAAAGGAAGTGATAGTCCTCCGTCAGTTCGAGCCAGTCCTTTTCATCCTTGTGCGCGACGCAGGCCCGCAGGGGCAGGCGTTTGTCCGCCACGTCCTTGGCGTAGACGGGCACCATGTAGAACTTGCCGTCACGGCTGTAGATGTCCGTACGTACTATGCCACCGTTTTTGGCCTGGGCCTGTCCGGAGCCCCGCTGCAAGATTACGCCGCTGCTGAACTCTCCGGCGCGCACGCGCACATGCCGGATGATGTCGCCATGTGCCGAGCGGGGCAGATCGTCCCCCGGCTTGCCCGCATCCAGCCAGCGGCGCAGGGCCGCCACCACGTCCGGGCAGCGGGCGGCGTCCTTGATCCTGTCCAGGTCGGCCGCCGTCAGCCTGGCCACGGCCTTGCGCTCGTACAGCACGCGCCGCGTCTCCCCGTCGGGCTGCCGTTCCTCGCGGATGGCGCGCAGGGTCTCCTCATGCAGGGGGCCCTTGGTGCGGCCGCGTTCCACGCGCGAGACGAAGACCGAGCCCAGGGCCCGGCCCACCGTGGTGCTGAAGTCCTGCCACGGGCAGGGGATGTGCAGGCGTTCGGGGCCGTTCTCCTCCCGCTGGAAGGCCCGCACCATGCGTTGCAGCATCCCTTCGCTGCACGCGGCCACCAGCAGGGCGTCCAGGGCGTGATGCCGGTCGCCGGAGCGCTGGCCGCCGATTTTTTTCAGGGCCTGCACGCCCCAGTGGCGGCGCAAAAAGTCCGTCACCTGCCCCGGCCGTGCGAAGAAACGCCGCCGCGTCCTGCCGTCCGCGTCCTGCATGGGCACGTCATGGCGGGCGTACTCCTCCTCCAGCCAGCGCAGGGTCAGGCGGGCCACATAGCTGGAATCCGTCAGGTTGCGGGCATGGAAGCGCCCCTGTACCTCGGCGCTCAGGTCGCGCAGCAGGTAGTTGCGCTTTTTCAGTCCTTTGAGCGGCAGGCTCTGGACCCATTGCTCAAAGTCGTGCCAGGCCTGCGGCTGTGCGGCGCCCAGCCATTCCCACGGTGTCCTGCCGCCCTTGGCCTGGTTGGCCGCGTGACAGCACAGGCAGAGGTTGTGGAAACTGTTGTCGAAGGTACGGCTGCGCGGCAGGATGTGGTCCACTTGCACGGCATTGACGCCGTCGGCCAGCCATGCCGGGGGGATGCTGCCTTGCGGCATGGCGTTGCCGTAGGCACGCTCGCCGCCCGCATGGCGCCACAGCATGTAATAGGCGCACTTCCCGTCCTGCTGCCTCCACAGTTCATAGCGCTGCACTTCACCGGCGCTGACCGCCTCTGGGCTCTTGCCCAGTAATTGGGCCACGGCTTTGCGGGCGGCCTCCTTTTCCTTGGTGCGCCGTTCCAGGCCCCGCGAGATGCGGTTGCGTTCCTCGCCGCTCTTGCCTACCTCGCGCAGCAGCTCCACATGCACCCGGCCGGGCAGGAAGCCGAACTCGCGGCAGATGGCGGAGAACTGGCGGCGCACCTCGCGGAAGACCCGCAGGACCACCGGATTGCGGATGTCCGTCACGTCGGTCTTTTGTGCCGCGCGCGGGTCGAACCCGGCCAGCTCGCAGGCGGCGGCATATTCGCCGCAAGCCAGCATATGCGGCAGGATGGCTTCCATGGCCCGCAGGCTCAGACGTGCCGTGCCCTGGAAAAAGCCCAGCTTCCCTTCCCCGGCGGCCTGTGACAGGGCCGCGGTCCGGGGCGCCGGCAGCGGCAGCAGGGCCAGGATCGCCCGTATCTGGCCCAGGTCGTTGAGTTCGGACACGATGCGGACAAGGGCGTCCGTCAGGCGCAGCCCCGCCATGCCCCGCGCCAGCAGGGCCGCCGCAGGGGCGGACAGGGCGTCTGTGGCGGCCAGCCGGGCGGCGTCGGCCTCGTCCAGCCGCTGTTCATGCAGGGCGTCATACGCATCGCCAAGGATGCCCCTCAGGCAGGCCGTGCCCTGGCAGCATTTGCCGGTACGCATGACCACGTCCGCTTTTTCGGGATCCTGGACGCTGCCCTTTGCCGTCACACCGTAGGAGAGGCCCGAAAAACGGCAACCGGCAGGCAGCCGCAGTACTTGCCGCAATTTTTTGTAGGTGACGGACTGCACGCTGCCAAAAACGGCGCACGCCGCCTGCCGCTGTTCCTCGCTCAGGGGCGTCTCTTCCCCTGTTTCCTGCCGCAGGCGCATAGTGCACAGGGCCTGGACATAACGGAACAGTTCGGCCGTGGGGGCGAAGCGCGGGGCCCGGCGCTCCCCTTCCAGAAAGGCGCACGGCCCCACCATATGGCTGACGGGAGCCAGCGGCCGCTGCGCGAAGGCCAGCTCCGCATAACGGCAGCGGATATCCTCTCCGGCCAGAGGGTTGCCCAGCCCCCTCTGGCGTGTGAACAGGATGTTCACCTCGTCTTCCTGCAAGCTGCGCAGCATGCACAGGTCATAACGCGGCGCGCCGGTATGGTCGGCCCGGTTGCGGCGTCGCTCCCGCGAGGCCAGCAGGGCACCGACGGTCAGGCCGCTGGCCTCCACTTCCTGCTGCAGATTCGAGACAGCCTGCAATACCTGGCCCATCTCTTTGTCACTGCCGCTGCTGTCGGTCTTGCTGTTGGAACGGAAACCGCGATGCTTGGCGATATGCAACAGCACCACGGCCCATTCCCGGGCCTCCAGCCGCCGCTCCAGCCCCTCGCGGCGCAATTGCCACGGATCGTATTGCGCGCCCCGCCCTTTGCCCAGATGGAACGCATCGGCATCCCGCACGCCGGGTACTCCCAGGCTGTCCAGCAGGGCACGGACCCGCCGCATCCTTTGGGCCCGCCGCGCCGTCGTCCGGCGCTGCATGCGGGCCGTGCGCCGCTTTACGTTCAGCAGTTCCTTGGTCTTGGGGTTTTCGGGAACATTGAATAGCCGCACTCCCAGGGCATAGGATGTTTCTCCCTGCGGTGCCTGCCGTTGCAGCAGTCGCTGCTCGCCTGTTTGAAGGTCTTCTTCCAGCAGGGCCCAGCCCAAAGAGCCCACGCCTATGTCCAGTCCGAGGATAACGTCATCACGTACCTGCATAGGAATATCCTTGACAGTATATAGAATAAGAGGATACTTTTTATTTGCTCTTTAGCAGAGGGCAGTTGGGAGCGCAACCACGGTAATCTTTTCTGTGGAAAAGAGCTCCTGTATGGGGATGGATTTTAAGATCTGTCCCCATACATCTTTTCTAAGAGTCTTTTTTAAATATCATGCTGTATTATGCTCTGTTTTGCAGTTGACTAAAAAATTATGTGCTGCTTTTTTAACAGCCTTTTTTGCTGGTTATGACAGCTTTGTTCCCGGTCAAAGACAACGGTCAGGGCTGCTGAAACGAAACACGCTTTTCCCTGTTTTTTCGAGGAAAGGCGTGTTTCGTTTTTCTGTCGCCAACGGTCTTTTCGAGGGCTGCCAGATGGTTAGTCTGCATGAGGGGAAGGCAGTTTTTCCGTCCTGACTCTCAACCAAAAACACGCTTTTGCTCCAGACTTGGATATTGCCGGGCAAAAGCGTGTTTTTTGTCGTGTTTTATGAAATTTTTTTAAGAATCAGCGCTTCAAGGGCCGCATCCCTGCCGGAAGCGTGTCCGTTTTGGGGAGGGGCAGGGCCGGAAGCGTGTCTGTTTTTCCGTTTTCTTGACCAATTTTTTTTTGCGGGACTAAGGTGGGTCAAACTGGATGGATGTACTGCTGAACTGCCTTGTTTCGCATCAATCAAAGGAGAGTCTCATGTTCCGTTTCCTGCGGGTCAACATGGCCGCCAAGACCTGTGTGTTTGAAGATATCCCCGAAGAATACGCCGGTCTGGGCGGTCGTGCCCTGACCTCCACCATCGTGGCGCGCGAAGTCAACCCCATCTGTACGCCGCTGGGCCCCCACAACAAGCTGGTGTTCGCTCCCGGCCTGCTGGGCGCCACCAACAGCCCCAACGGCAACCGTATTTCCGTGGGCTGCAAGAGCCCCCTCACCGAAGGCATCAAGGAATCCAACTCCGGCGGTCAGCCCGGCGGCCATCTGGCCAAGCTGGGCATCATGGCCATCATCGTTGAAGACATGGCCACCGAAGGCGAATGGTGGCAGCTGGAACTGAGCAAGGACTCCGCCAAGCTGGTGCCCTCCACCGTGGCCGGCCTCAACAACTTCGACGCCGTCGCCAAACTGGTGGAGACCTACGGCGACAAGTGCAGCTATGTGACCATCGGCCGCGCCGGTGAGTTCAAGCTGACCGCCGCCAGTATCGCTTTCACCGACCGCGAGCTGCGTCCCATGCGTCACGCCGGCCGCGGCGGCGTGGGCGCCGTCATGGGTTCCAAGGGCCTCAAGGCCATCATCATCAACCCCGAGGGCGGCAAGAACCATCCTCTGGCGGATGAAAAGGCCTTCCGCGAAGCTTCCAAGCGCTTCGCCAAGGCTCTGACCGAGCATCCCATCACCGGCAAGGGCCTGGCCGAATACGGCACCGGCGTGCTGGTGAACATCCTGCACGAAGCCGGCGGTCTGCCCACCGCCAACTTCACCGTGGGCCAGTTCGATAAGCACGAAGGCGTGTCCGGCGAGACCATGAACCGCCTGACCAAGGAACGCGGCGGCGAAGGTGCCGTGGCCCACGGCTGCATGAGCGGCTGCATCATCCGCTGCTCCGGCCTGTTCCCCGACAAGCAGGGCAAGTTCCAGAGCAAGTGGCCTGAATACGAGACCCTGTGGTCCTTCGGTCCCCACAGCGGCATCAGCGACATCGACGCCGTGAGCCGCTTCGACTACATGTGCGACGACATCGGTGTGGACACCATCGACGTGGGCGTGGCCGTGGGCGTTGCCATGGCCGGCGGCGGCATCCCCTACGGTGATGCCGAGGCCGTGAAGGCCGCCATGCAGGGCATCAGCGACGGTACCCCCCTGGGCCGCATCATCGGCTGCGGTACCGCCACCACCGGCCGCGTGTTCGGCGTGCGCCGCGTGCCCTGCGTCAAGGGCCAGAGCCTGCCCGCGTACGATCCTCGCGCCGTCAAGGGCGTGGGCGTGACCTACGCCACCACCCCCATGGGCGCCGACCACACCGCCGGTTACGCCGTGACCGCCAACATCCTGAGCTGCGGCGGCAAGGTCGATCCGTTGAAGCCCGAAGGCCAGATCGAACTGTCCCGCAACCTGCAGATCGCCACGGCCTCCGTGGACTCCGTGGGCCTGTGCCTGTTCACCGCCTTCGCCATCCTGGACATCCCGGATGCCCTGGCCGCCATCGTGGACATGCTCAACGCCAAGTACGGCTGGCAGCTGACCGGTGACGACGTGGTCACCCTGGGCCAGCGCATCCTCTCCACCGAAATCGACTTCAACCGTCGTGCCGGCATCACCGAATCCGCCGACCACCTGCCCGATTTCTTCGTGGACGAGCCCGTGGCCCCGCACAACACGACCTTCGACATCTCGCACGAAGAGCTGAAGACGGTCTTCAACTGGATCAAGAAGTAGCATAGACTGAGACCGGGCCCGCCTTTGGGGCGGGCCCGGATCGTCACACTTTTTCTTGACCGGCGGACGCCATCATCGGAGGCAGCATGAGCATACTCGTCAAACTGAGCACGACCCTGCGGGACTATGTACCGGGATATGACCCAGAAGCGGGGATAACGCTTGATGCGCCCGAAGACGCCACGGCTGCCGATGTGGCAAGGATGGTGGGACTGCCGCTGGAAGAGATAAAAATCGTCATGATCAACGGGCGTCAAAAAGAGGTCCAGAGCAAGATATGCGACGGTGCTCGTGTGGCCTTTTTTCCTGCTGTCGGAGGAGGTTAGACGCCCGTTGATCATGACACCCATCACATCGCCATCCCCTGGGGAAGGGGCATGTTCCGCGGCGTTCCCGCCCTGGACAGCGTCCAGGATACGGGAGCGCCTCGGCGCGTTCCTGCACGACGGCTCGCTGGCCTCATGGGCCGGGCCGCATGTGCTGCGCCGGGCTGCGGACGGTACGCCCTTCGTCGGCGGCACTGCCATCCGGCAGCTGGCCGCAGGGGCCGTCCTTCCCGAACGGGAGGTGATGGTCGCGCTCCTGCAAGACGGCATCTGGCCGGAACGCTTCCGTAGAAACTACGGTGTTTTTTCCGCTGATGCAATGGTTCGTCTGTTGCAAACTCGTGTCTTCGTGTTGGGCTGCGGCGGTCTGGGCGGGCATGTGGCCTCCCTGCTGGCGCGGCTGGGCGTGGGGGGCCTGCGCCTGTGCGACAGCGACATCTTTGAGGAGAGCAACCTCAATCGTCAGTATTTCTGCACGGAAAGCACGCTGGGCCAGCCCAAGGCCGTGGCCACGGCGCGCGGTTTGCGCGACATGGCAGGCTATCTGGCCCTGGATGTGCGGCATGTGGAAGCGGATGAAAAAAATTTGCCGGACATGCTGCAAGATGTGGATGTGGCCCTGGATTGTCTGGACGACCTTGCGCTGAAAATGCTATTGGAAGAACGTTCCGCCGCGGCGGGGGTGCCGTTCGTGCACGGCTCCGTGCTGCGGGCCGAGGGTTTCGCACGCGCGGCCCGTTCCGGGCGCCTGCATCTGCGGGAACTCTACGCTTCCGGGCTGACCAGCGAGGAAGCGGGCAGTGCCCGCCACGAAGGCGTCATCGCCACGGCCCCGGCCGGGGTGGCCTGCCTGATGGTCTCCCTGTGCCTGCGCCTGCTCGTCCACATTGACGCTTCCGAACTTCACCTTTCCGGCAAGTTCCTCGGACAGCGCCTCAAATACCGGCGACTGCATTTTACACGGTCCGCACCACTCTGCCCAGAAATCCAGAATGACCGGCACCTTTGCCGCCAGCACCTCGTCCTCAAAATTTTCATTTGTAATTGTAACAACTGCCATATTCTGCTTCCTTTCTGTGCATTCCGCCGGCACTGTTTTCTGCCGGCAGCTGCTCTGACACACGCTCTATTCCCTGCCGAACTCCGAGAGTACCAGACCTTCGTTCCGGTCTAATACCATGCCGACACTCCATGCATTGACAAACAGTAACAGCGGTCTGCCCTTCAGATCCTGAATCTTCTTCATATCCGAGGTTCCCACCAGCTTATCCATATCGATGTCCTCATTCTCAATCCACCGGATATGCTCATACGGAAGCGTATCCATGCGGATTTCCACATTGTACTCATTCTCGAGGCGGTATTTCAACACATCGAACTGCAGTACACCGACCACGCCGACGATGACCTCCTCCATTCCCATATTGTACTCCTGGAAAATCTGGATCGCACCTTCCTGCGCAATCTGCTGCATGCCCTTCATGAACTGCTTGCGCTTCATCGTATCCACCTGCCGCACTCTCGCAAAATGCTCCGGTGCGAACGTCGGGATTCCCTCGAATTTGAACGGCTTCGCCGTGGTGAGTGTATCTCCGATGGAAAAAATACCCGGATCAAACACACCGATGATGTCTCCCGCATACGCCTCGTCCACGATATGACGCTCCTGCGCCATCATCTGCTGCGGCTGCGAAAGCTTGATCTTTTTATTGCCGCCCTGCACATGTGTCACTTCCATGCCGGCGGTAAACTTGCCCGAGCAGATGCGCATAAACGCAATTCGGTCACGGTGTGCCTTGTTCATGTTTGCCTGAATCTTGAATACAAACGCAGAGAAATCCTCACCAAACGGATCAACTTCTCCGATATCCGCCTTGCGCGGCAGCGGCGAGTAAGTCATCTTTAAGAAATGCTGCAAAAAAGTCTCCACACCGAAATTCGTCAATGCCGAACCGAAAAATACCGGGGAAAGCTCTCCCTTCGTCACAAGTTCCTGATCAAACTCCGCGCTCGCTCCGTCCAGAAGCTCGATCTCCTCCATCAGCTTATCATACGCATCCTGTCCGATCTCTGCAATCAGCGCCGGATCGTCCACGGAAATATGCTTCTCCGTACCTTCCTTGGTTCCCTTTAATGTATCGGAAAACGTCATAATCTCTCTTGTGTTGCGGTCATAGACACCCTTAAAATTCTTACCGGAACCGATCGGCCAGTTGATCGGGCAGGTCGCAATGCCAAGCTCCTTTTCGATCTCATCAAGAAGATCAAACGTGTCGTTCGCATCGCGGTCCATCTTGTTGATGAATGTAAAAATCGGAATATGGCGCATTACACAGACCTTGAACAGCTTTCTGGTCTGCGCCTCGACACCCTTGGAACCGTCGATTACCATGACGGCAGAATCCGCCGCCATCAAGGTACGGTAAGTATCCTCCGAGAAGTCCTGATGTCCCGGTGTATCAAGAATATTGATGCAGTAACCTCCGTAATTGAACTGCAGTACCGATGACGTGACGGAAATACCTCTCTCCTTCTCAATCTCCATCCAGTCGGACACTGCATGACGCGCCGTCGCTTTTCCCTTGACGGAACCCGCCAGATTGATTGCTCCTCCATAGAGCAGGAACTTCTCCGTCAGCGTCGTCTTACCGGCATCCGGGTGGGAAATAATTGCAAACGTACGTCTCTTTTCAATCTCTTTTCTTAAATCAGCCAAACTATCTATCCTCCAAAAAACAAATCACTTCAAAAATGCCAACGCAGCAAAGCCGAAACTTTGCATACGTTGGCACTATAACATAATTTCATGAAAAATGCAAAAACTTCTCTTCCGAAGATCTGTACTATTTCTTGAATACCGGAATCGCCTCGCCCGCGCACTCCGGAGTGAGATCAAAGTAGGACAGAATCGTCGCTGCAATGTCGGAAAAGCTTTTTCTTGTTCCGAAATTCTCCCCTGCCCGCACCGGTGCTCCGTACATCACAAGCGGCGTATACTCTCTGGAATGATCCGTGGACGGTGTACTCGGATCGCAGCCGTGATCTGCCGTAATCATCAGCACATCCTCCTCGCCCATCGCTGCTAAAAGCTCCGGCAGGCGCTCATCGAAGTACGTCAGTGCTTTTGCGTAGCCTTCGACATCATTGCGGTGTCCGTAGAGCATGTCGTAATCCACCAGATTCGTAAAGCACAGTCCGTTAAAATCCTTCTTCATATAATCAAGCGTCTTGTTGATGCCGTCCTCATTTCCGGTCGTGCGGACATACTCCGTGATGCCCTTCTCCGCGAAAATATCGATGATCTTGCCGACAGAAAGCACGTCAAAACCGGCTCCCGAGAGCTGGTCTAACATCGTCACTTTCGGCGGCTGTAAGGAAAAATCATGTCTGCGGGTCGTGCGGGTGAAGTTCCCCGGCGTTCCGGTGAACGGTCTTGCAATCACGCGGCCGACACCGTGCTCTCCACGCAGCATATCTCTCGCGATCTGGCAGTATTCATACAGCTTCTCCACTGGAACGATGTCCTCATGTGCAGCCACCTGGAACACGGAATCCGCTGATGTATACACGATCAGATCTCCGGTCTTAAGATGCTCCTCCCCGTAGTCGCGGATGACGTCCGTACCGGAATACGGCTTGTTGCAGAGCACGCCCCTCCCTGTCTTTTTGGAAAATTCCTCAATAATCTCCTGCGGGAAACCGTTCGGGTAGGTCGGCAGCGGCTTTGGTGAGATGACGCCTGCAATCTCCCAGTGGCCGATCGTCGTATCTTTTCCCTTTGACACTTCCGTCATGCGGGCAACCGCTCCGGTAGGAGCTGCCTCCTTTTCCCCGATCTCCACGCCGTCGATATTAAAAAAGCCAAGCTTTCTCATGTTCGGCATGGAAAAATAAGGGCTGGTGGAAGCGGCTTTGATGGTGTTGCTTCCCGCATCCCCGTAATCTGCAGCATCCGGCATCTCGCCAATCCCCACGCTGTCCAATACAATCAAAAATACTCTCTTCATCCTATCTATCTCCCTTCCTCAAAAACTGCATGATCACATCATAGTTCTCCGCCTGATGTGGAAACGTGCACTTCATGCAGGACTTGATCTGTACTTCGCTTCCATCCTCCCGTCTGCTCTTAATATACTCTGGCTTTCCCGGACAATGACGTCTCTCATAGAGCGGACAATAGCAGAACAGGCAGTTCATCTCCTCAATGCCCTCATGGCACGGATAATACTGACATTCCCGGTTGGAAAAAAAGCGATATGAATTCTCTGTCATTATACCACCTCTCCCTCATCTTTGACAATAAGCGTCATAAGATAGCTTCCGTTCTCCTCGAGCGCCTCCGCTCCCAGGTGGATCCGCTCATCCGCCATCCCACAGTTCTCCACGCAGTAGACGGACAGTTTCTTCTCCTTCTGCTGTTCTTCCAACAGCGCTTTCAGCCGCGCGAGGCTTTTTCCGGATTTCATGTACACCCGGGTGCCGGAAAGCGCCATCGTCTCCTCCACCTCGTACGATCCCGGAATCACATGGATCTCATCCCGGTTATCCCCGAGCGATATTCCAAGACTCGCCGCAGCCGCGCAAAAGGACGGCACGCCGCTTATCATTTTAACATTCCCGCCCCACGCCGCGACCCTGCGGTGGATATAACCGTATGTGGAATAGACGGACGGATCTCCGATCGTTAAAAATGCCACAATCTTTCCTTCGGTAAGATAGGAAACAATCCGCGTAAAAATCTCCTCGTGCGCCCTGCGCAGCTTTTCTTTTTCCTTTGTCATCGGAAACGGCAGGCAGACAAGTTCCTTTTTCTCAATCCCGGGGTACGCCTGCCTTGCGATCTGATACGCATGACATTCCGCCGCAGCCGCCGCCGGAAGCACGATAAGATCGCTCTCCTCCATGCAGCGGAGCGCCTTTACGGTCACCAGCTCTGGATCGCCGGGACCCACGCCGATCCCGTAGAGGGTTCCCATGCAGTGCCGCAGATGTCTGAAATAGCACTCTCTCACCGGCTCATACTCTCCAATCCCCTTTAACAGGCAGACCGGTTCATATCCCGCCTCGCGGAGTGCGGCAGCAAAGGAATCCTCCTCTCCTGCCATATCATGATTGGCATGATCTCCCGCAACCAGCATAAACGGCGCCACAAGCACCCGTCCGCTCTTATGCCTTGAGACCTTCATCCTCCCGATCACATCGTCAATCGTAACGCTTCCCTCCACGGTCGCCACATAGACGTCATTCTCTGTCACCTGTGCAAGCACACATTCCAGACGCTCGTAGCTCTCATCCGCCGCATGCTCACTTCCATGACCCATAAAAATCACCGGCGAAGATCCCGCCTCCGCCGCCACCGATTCCCAGAGAGTCTCCGCCGTTCTCTGATAATCCTCCGGTGTCTTAAGCAGCGCATCCGCAATCCGAACGTCCTCAAACCACGGTGCACAGTCTGTTACCTCCTGCTTCATCCGGTGGTTCTCAATCCCGTCAATGATGTGGGTCGGAAATACGATCACACGCCGCACCCCGGCATCGCGCATCCGGCAAAGCGCCTGCCTCACATCATCTTTCGCGATGCCGTCCCGCTCTCTTAACACCTTCCTCACAGTGCTGCTGGAATACGCCTCCTCCACCAGATAATGCGGATACTGCTCTCTGACAAGCGCCACCATCTGATCGATATTCTTTTCTCTTGTCTCCTGATAAGTCGTTCCAAAGCTCACGACCAATATGCCACGCTCCATCGCGCACCTCTTTTTCTCTGCCGCCGGTACACATGCCCTCCCCGATGCATTCACCGTTCCGGCACACCTGCTGTCTCCAAATTCACACGCCGTCTCCTGCAGTCAACCGCCATTTCAAGTTCCTTCCAAATGATGCAGCGCCTCTGCAGGGATCAGCTTTCCGAGTGTTTTTGCATACTCGCGCAGCGCGCGGTTCGCTTCGTTGTAAGGCCCAAAGGTTTCCGCACAACAGACACACGTCTCACACGTCTTTATCCACGACCTCGCCTCCGCGATCTCCTCCTCTGTGACCGGGAAAAACGGCTTCACGGAAACCACCCGGCTTGCCGCGGCACACGAATCCTGATATTCCACATCATTTTCCATCAGAATTCCCGCCGCAAACGGCACATTTTTCCGCTGTAAGGCATGATAGACCGGTATGCCGCTGCCAGCCCCACCGATCACAAAGATCTTTGGCCGGCTTTTATTTCCACGCAGATACACGGCGCCTGTCCGCGGATCAAAACACTCTGCATCCACCCCGTATAATTTTTGAATATAATCGCCTGAAAATACTTCCTCAGGCGTCCCGGTTTTTCCGATGTGGTCTCCCTCCACACAGGCGATCACATCCGATACCTTTAACGCCAGATCCAGTTCGTGGAGCGACATGACAACCGCCATATTTCTTTCTGCCGCGAGTCTTCGGATACTGGATAAAATGTCGATCTTGTAGCGCATGTCCAGGTACGAAGTCGGTTCGTCCAGAATCAGAATCCGCGGCTCCTGGCAGATGGCGCGCGCTAACATCACCCGCTGTCTCTGTCCGTCGCTGATCTGTGAAAAATTCCGGTCCGCGGTGTCCCTGGCATGCACCAGCTGCATGGCGTCATCCACAAGCTTCCAGTCTTCTGCTGAGAGAATCCCGAGCCTTCCGGTATACGGATACCTGCCGGTCGCAACCACCTCGCGGCAGGTCATAAATTCCGGATGAAGCCGCTCCGTCATCACCATCGCAAGCGTCCGTGCAACTTCCTCTTCCCGCATCCGGCTCATGGATGTCCCCTCCAGAAAGATCGTTCCTCCAAGCTCTGCAAGCTGTCTGGTCACGGTTTTTAATATCGTGGATTTGCCCGCACCGTTCGGTCCGATCAGCGTCAGGACATTTCCCGGACTTACATGCAGTGAAATATGGTTAAGCAGAGGTTTTCTGCCGTACCCTGCCGCCACATCCTCAAGCCTGATTCCAGACTCTTTTTTCCTCTGTTCCATCACACGTTCCTCCGTTACCTGTCCTCATTCCTGCGCAGCATCATCACAATCACTACCGGCACCAGAAATACGGCTGTCACCGAACTGATCGAAAGCTCCGTCGGAGCAAACACCGTCCTCGCAAAGCCGTCGCAAAACAGCGTGATAATTGCCCCGCCCAGAAAACAGCCCGGTATCAGCAGAAGCGGTTTCGCCGTCTTCATCGCCGTCTTCACCAGATGCGGAACCGCAATTCCCACAAAGGAGATCGGTCCGGCAAAGGCCGTCACGCAGGCAGACAGCAGACTCGACAGCAGAATCAGCAATACGCGAAGCAGACGGATCTTAACGCCCATGTTTCTCGCATACGCCTCGCCCATCTGATACGCACCGATCGGTTTTGCCAGAAAAAAGGTCACTCCCATCGTGACTGCCACCACCGCTGTCATCATCCGCACATTCGACCAGGTCATTCCGGAGAGACTGCCCATCGACCAGTTGTGAAGGTTCACAATGTTGGAGTCATCCGCAAACGTCACGCAGAAATCCGTGATTGCCGAACAGATATAGCCGATCATAATGCCGCATACCACAAGCATGGACATTTTTTTTACCCGGCAGGAAATTAAAAGCACGAACCCCATCGCAAGCATCGATCCGGCAAACGCCGCCACAATCATGCCGAGCGAACTGATGTTCCTGCCCATTTCCAGAAGGGCGATCATCGTCAGCGCAACCACAAGCTTCGCCCCGGATGAGATGCCAAGCACATAGGGACCCGCAATCGGATTCTGAAAAAATGACTGTAACAGAAATCCCGCAACAGAGAGCGCTCCCCCCAGAATAACCGCCGCACAGATCCGGGGAAGGCGGATCTCCCAGACAATCTGACGCGCCGTCTCATCCGCCGTGCCTCCAAAGCGGCGCAGCAGAATGTCCGCAATCTCACTTCCCGTCATCTTGACACTTCCGGAACCGATATTAAAGAAAAACAACCCGCCAAGCAGCAGGATCATCGCGCCAAAGGCTATCACATACCGTTTCATTCTTACCTCACGTGTTTTAAAAACCGATAATTCTCGTCTGTCTCATCCACAAGCACCTTGTGCAGATCCTCAATGAAATCACAGGTTCCCGTCGATTCCTGAAAGAAATTGCTTCCGGTACAGTATACATTTCCCTCTTTTACTGCCTTAAAATCAGAAAACAGTGTGCTCTTTGCCAGAAGTTCATCGACACTGTAAAGCTCCCCCTCGATCGTACTGTTGTAGATGAGGATGTCGGCGTCCTTCGCCGCCGCATAGAAATCCTCCATCTGCATGTTCATCGTGGACAGGGCATTCTCCTCCGCCGAAAGACGGTCGTTTAAGACGTAGGTGCCGCCGGCGAGCCCGATCATCTGCGCAATATAGTCATTCGGCTTGCGGACATTGACCGCTCCGTTCGCCGTGATATAAAAAAAGGCCACCGTGCGGCCTGTATCTTCCTTTTCCATGATTGGTTCTATTTTTTTTAGCTGTTCTTCATAAAATGCATCGGCTTCCTGTTCTTTTCCATACAAAAGACCATATAACCGGATCCACTCCAGTCTTCCGAGCGGATGCTCTTCATAGCTGGAACGTTCCACCATGACCGGTATGCCAAGGCTCTCCAGCTTTTCTTTTACCTCCGGATTATGTCCGATCATCGTGTTCTCCAGTGCAAAGTTGCACCCTTCCTTTAATATCAGTTCATAGTCCGGTTCATTATATTTTCCAGCATACAGCATACGGCCGTCTTCCATTGCAGCCGCAGCTTTCTCTATATACCAGTCCGACTCCTTCACTCCCGTAAGCCGGATGTCAGAAAGCGCTCCGATCTCACGGATCATATCCATCACCGATGAGGATACCAGATACGTGTGATCCAGCGGCTGTTTTAACACAACCACATCCTCCGGCACATGTTCCGGTACCGGAACATTCTCCGGCACCAGCAAAAAACGGCTGTCATCAGCCATTGTAATCAGATCATACTCCCCGTATTGTTCCACACGATACTGCGTGGCATAAGAGAGATCCCACTGCCCCGTCTTCGTCAGTTCCGAAAAGTCCGTCTCTTTTAACGCAAATGACAGTGTGTACTCAATCTCATGCGGCACGCTCATCGCCGTCGTATCCGCAATCACCGAGATCTCACATGGCAGCTTTTCAAGCGGGATCGTAAACGTCGAGTTCTCTCCTGCTTCCGCCTCATTGTAATAGGTCTCATCCTCTACCATCATGTAATCATAATACGGGCTGCTCCACACAATGGTGGCATATATTTTGCCACCCTCCACCGTAAGCGCCGCCGGTGAGTCCACCGTCGCCCTGCCGCTGCCGCCGGTGAGCGTGACGTCCGCCTGATAGGTTCCGTCCGCCAGTTTTTCACTCTGCGGCGTGTGGCACGCTGTGAGAAAACAGATTACAGACAGCAGACATACGATCAGTTCTGTTACTTTCTTTTTCATCTCTTACTCCGCAACCGGGTCGGATACACTCACCTTGTGATCGTACCACACACCCTTGGTTCCAATAATTGCCAAATCAAATTCCTGATCCAGTGCTTCCACCGGAATATCGAATCCGTACACTTCCTCGGATGTTCCGTCACTGTAGGTTACGGTATCCTTCGTCGGCTCAAGCAGCTTGGCTCCGCTCTTCTGCGCGTCCTCGGCGGTTCCCGGATACAGATTCACAATACTCTGTGACACAAGACTTACGTGAATGGTCATCTTGCCATCCTTGACGGTAAGCGTGCCGCGTCCGTCACATGCCTCATTGACATGGAACATACTGCTGTCAGTGTCGAAGACGGCACTGTACGTGCCGTCCTCCAGATCTCCTGCTGTGGTTGCTGCTGCAGTATCTACGCTGCCGAGCGAATCGATCGCATCCTGTGTATGGGATACATACAGCTGCTCGATCGTATCGATTCTTCCCAGACCTGCAATCTGGCATGTGACGCTCTCAAAAGATCCGTCTGCCTCAAACATGCTCTTCCAGGAATCATCATCCTCCCCTGCCATATCGTTGTTGGCATGATCTCCTGCCACTACCATGAGCGGTCTTAACACCACTTTCGTGTAACCAGCTTCCTTGACTGCCGCAATCACTGCCTCGCATGCAGTCTCTTCCGGCTCCCCTTCTACGGTGCCGATGAAGACATTCGCGTAGTTTAAGTCCTTCATCACACTTGCCATCTGGCTGTAGCTTACCTTCGCGGTATGAGCGGTTCCATGTCCCATGAATACGAATGCGGTACCATCCTCTGCTGCCGCATCCAGGGAGTCATAACCTGCATCTGCCACAGCCTCTGCCGTGATTGCCTTTGCAACGGCTTCCTTATCGTCATTGATCACGGTTGCATCTGTGCCAACCTCACCGAGGAGCGGTTCTGCAACTGCAACGGATACAAACTGATCGCGGTACTTCTCCACTGCTTCCATCAGCTCGTCATACTCTGCGCCATGCATCAGATGGGTCGGCTGAATCACAAGGTTCTTCACCCCGTTTGCCACCGCGCGGTCTAACGCCTGGTCTACATTGTCGATCTTCTCATCGTCTCTCGCCTGTACATGGTTGATGATAATCTGTGCGGTAAACGCTCTTCTTACCGACCAGTCCGGATAAGCCTCCGCGATTGCTTTTTCCACACCGCCGATGTCCTCTGCGCGGCTGTCATTGAAGGATGTACCAAAACTTACGACAAGGATCTCATTCTCGCCGATCTCATCCTCATTTAACGGATCGTCCTTGGAAGCGTCGCCGGTATCTCTTCCGAAATAATCCGGATCTGCGTTCTCACCTTCGACAAGTTCCTTCTGTGCGTCGGTCAGTGCATCCCATGCCGCCTTTGCCTCTGCACACTGCGCATCGGTCTCATCCGTGCGCTCCTGCACGTAGATTGCATCGATCAGCGCTGCAACATGATCTGCCGCATCCTGATCGGATACTGCCTCTGTCCCGGTCTCCGCAACAGCCTCTGTCTGTGCTGTCTGCACGTTCTCCTCTGTGGTTGCCTCTGTCTTACTGCCGCATCCGCCGATCATGCCGGCTGCAAGCGTACAGCTTAATAAGAGTGCCAGTGTCTTCTTTTTCATAATTCCTCCTGCTGATGATTGTATATTTCCCATAAAACAACAGAAAGAAACTCCGTTCTATGAAACATAGAAACGGAGCAGCTGATCAACACACAAAAGTACGACCAATTACTCGTGATCCGGAATCTCTTCCTGTACTATCATAACTGGCAGGTTTCCTGGCTGATAGATCCTCATGCAGCTACTTACCTTCCCGGCGCATATGCGCCAGTGGCGTAAAGCTTTCGTATCTGCACTCCCTAATCACAGTGACGAGATCGTACAGGATTCCCACCTGTTTCCCTTTTAACCGGTACAAAGGCTCATCTGTGCATCTTCTGCACACACCTTTGCACCGGCACCAGTTACTTTTTTATGAAATTAAAAACATATTACCATTGCATGTTTATTTTTTCAAGTAAATTCTGTCCGCCGCTTTTTTCAGGAAACGGTACGCGTATTCCGGATTGGAGTAATAATATAGATGCGGGAATCCCATCCATTGCGACGGACTCTCATGAACGCACTCCCACGATCTTCCGTTTACCGGCTTTTTGGCCACCGCATCCGCGCCGTTGTCCGTGCTGTCATAGTAATGGAACTCATGTCCTGCAATCTGCGTGCCCGCCGGGAGGAAATTTTCCTCCTTCTCCACAAGCATCACGTAGCCGAATCGCACCAGTTTCCCGGTATTTTTAGCCGACGCAGGAATCACTCCCGCCATCGGATAACACACTCCCTCATCATCGCAGAGCGTCTCATGCAGATAGAGGAATCCGCCACACTCCGCGATCGTCGGCAGACCGTCCGCCACCGCGTCGTGCACCGCTTTTCGCATTGGGGTGTTTTTCGACAGCGCTTTTGCATGCAGTTCCGGATATCCGCCGCCTAAGATCAGTCCTGCAATCCCCTCCGGCAGGCTCTCATCCTGTAACGGAGAGAACGGCACCAGCTCGGCTCCCGCCTCCCGCAGCAGCTGCAGATTGTCCTCATAGTAAAAACCAAACGCCGCGTCTCTTGCAATTCCGATTCTTACATCCGCAATCTTTTTTTTCGGCACCGGATCTGTCTCCAGCGCTTCTGCGGATGCGGCAATCGCAAGAAGCTTCCCGCAGTCAAGTGTTTTTCCGAGCGTATCCGCCACCATCTGCATCTGCTTTTTCACATCCGCAATCTCTTCGGGCATCACAAGTCCTAAATGTCTGCTGTCCCAGTGCAGTTCCTTTAATTTCGGCAGACACCCCAGCACTGGAAGCGACAGCTCGCGCTCTATTTCGAGACGGATTGTCTCACAGAATGTTACCGACGTCTGATTTAAGATCACGCCCCGGATCAGATGATGCCGGTCATAGTCCAGAAAGCCCCTTATGACCGGCAGAATGGAACGTCCCATTCCATGCGCATTGACCACCAGAATCACAGGCGTCTTCGTCACCTCTGCCAGATGGTAGGACGATCCCTCCTTACGGATTCCACCGAGGCCGTCGTAAAGTCCCATCACGCCCTCCATTACCGCAAGGTCTGCGCCCTCTGCCGCGCGCGCAAAAAGGCTTTTCGTCAGTCTCTCCCCAGTGAAAAAAGTGTCCAGATTCCGGGAAGGGACGCCAAGCACCGTCCGATGGAACATCGGATCGATATAGTCCGGCCCGCACTTGATGGCACTGACGCTTTTTCCTTCCTGTGAAAAAAGCATCATCAGCGCACAGGAGAGAAGCGTCTTGCCGCTCCCGCTTCCCGCCGCCGCAATCATGATTCTGGGAATGTTCATCTTACCTCTCCTCCCGTCTGTCCGTTTTTTTTTCTTCCCTCTGGCCGTTCTCCGACAGGCAAAAAGAGATCACATAGATCGGATTCTCCGCCTGCATCAGATGATGGGAACCTGCCTTTTTTGCACGGCTGACCGCAATCTGTGTGATCTCTTCCTCACAGATCAAAAGTTCCTTCCGCAGTGCCACAACCTCGGCGACCGTCTCAAGCGAGACGGCATTTAAGACAACGCGCACGTTCGGATTTTTCTCCCGGAGTGCCAGAAGAATCTCCCGCAGCCTGCCGCCGCTTCCGCCGATGAACGCATGCGTCGGCACCGGGAGTTCCCCAAGACATTCCGGTGCCTCCCCCTTTACGACAACAAGGTTCTTCACGCCTGCACGCGATGCATTTTCCGCAATCAGTCCACAGGCTTCCTCTCCATGTTCCACGGCATACACCCGCAGCTGTTTTGACCGCAGCGCCGCCTCCACCGCAATCGAGCCGGTTCCGCTTCCGATATCATAAAATACGCTCTGACTCTTTAACCCGAGCCTGCACAGAGACAGCCAGCGGATCTCCTCCTTTGTCATGGGGACACGTCCGCGCACGAACCAGCGGTCAGGGACTCCCGGAGCGAGCGTCTCCCCCTGTGCCCCCGGATTTTCAATCAGGCAGGCATAGAGTCCATCGTCCTTTAACGTCCGGCACACTTCCGGCGTTCCGTGCCAGATCCGCTCTTCCCTGTAGGAGAGCTGGTATCCGATGGTAAGCTCCACCCCGGACAGTCCCGCCGCCTCAAGTTCTTCCCCAATGCGGATAAGATCGCTTCTGCCTGAAACAATCAGAAATACCTTTTTCTCCCTGCGCACACACGCGGTAACATCCGCCTCTCTCCCGTGTATGCTGACTATCTTCGCGTCCTGCCAGCTTTTACCTGCGCGCGCCGCCAGATAGGAGAGCGAGGAGATTCCAGGACAAATGGTGATCCCGGCCTGTAATTTTCCAAGGCGCACTTCTTCCTGCAATGCCTTATACACCGCCTCTGCGCCGCTGTAAAATCCAGTATCACCGGAAAATAAAATGGCGATTCGCCCGATTTTTCTTTCCCCGCAGGAATAAATATACGGAAGAAGATCTGCGGGAAGGTACGCCTCCCGTTTCTCTGCATCCGTCGCGATCAGGGTATCCGTCGCGGCAAGCAGCCGCTTCGCTCCGCAGACCGCCTCCGCCTGCCCAATCGCCTCCCTTGCCTCGCCGGTGAGCAGCTTTCCGTTCCCCATCCCGATGCCCACGAGAGAAATCTGCAGCGGCTGACGCTTCGTCCCGCGCTTTTTTCCGCAGAGCGTTTCAATTTCGGACAGGACGTCTTCCATGCTCATCCCGCCCGCCTGCTCCGGATTCTGAATCATGACCACCGGGATTTTCGTGTGCTCTGCCGCGCGGATCTTCTCCGGAAATCCGCCTGCCTGTCCGCTCTCCTTGGTCACCAGCACACCGATGTCATACTGCCGGATCAGCGCCTCATTGAGCTCCGTTCCAAAAGGTCCCTGCATGGCAATGATCTGCTTCCCCGGAATCTGTTCCCTGTGGCAGATTTCGATGCTCTCCACCCCCGGAAGCACACGCACAAAAAGTCTCTCACGGATCTCTTCCCGGGCGGCATATGCGTGCAGTTCCTTGCTGCCCGTCGTAAGAAGAATGTTCCCCGGCAGCTTAGACAGCAGTTCTACACATTCCTGCGTGTCCGCCACCGTATGTATCATCCACTCGTGCTCTGCGATCTCACGCTCCGCTGCCGTGCTCCGGCTGAGCCTTAAATAGGGAAGATTGGTCTTTTTTGCGCTCTCTTTGATGTGCTCCGTCACCTCCACCGCGTAGGGATGCGTGGCGTCCACCACTGCAAGAAATGCACCGGTTCGCATGAGTTCTTCCATCTCCGGTTCGCCCATCCGCCCTTCCCGGATCACAAGATGCTCCTGCTGACGCATCACTTCCCTGCCGTACTCAGTCGCCACACTCGCCATACAGTCAATCTGTCTGGCACAGAGTGCCTCCGCCAATTCTCTTCCCTCCGTTGTCCCGGAAAAAATCAATATTTCTGCCATATTCTCTCCATTTCCAGACCTCTTATCCGCGCTCCTTCGCACGCGCCCTGGCGCCTGCCCCGATCTGATAGCCGCGCTTTGTGACAAGCTTATCTCCCATGATGACCGACTGTGAGTTGCCGATAAATACCGTGGTAAACATATTCACCTGAATCTCACGAAGTTCCTGCAGGGTGCAGGTGTGTGCCGTCTCCCCGTCTCTTCCGATGTTTTCCACATAGCCGCAGGCACGCGTTCCCTTCGCCCCGGCATCCAGCAGAATATCACAGGCGCGCTGCAGATAATCTGCGCGCTTCCTGCTCGACGGATTGTAGAGCGCTATCGCGAAATCCCCCAGAACAGCTGCCCGAAGCCGCGCTTTAATCTGCTCCCACGGAGTCAGAAGATCGCTTAAGCTGATCACGCAGAAGTCATGGTTTAACGGCGCGCCGAGCACTGCCGCACCACTGCTTGCCGCGGTAATTCCCGGTACCACCGTAAGTTCACAGGACGGATATTCTGCGCTCATCTCATACATGAGTGACGCCATCCCGTAGATTCCTGCGTCCCCGCTGCAGATCAGCGCTACGCGCTTTCCCTTCTTGGCCTCCTCATAGCACATCCTGCATCGCTCCACTTCCTGGCGCATCGGAGTCGACAAAAACGTTTTCCCCAAAAATCGTTCCCCGAGAAGATTCAGATACACCGTATATCCCACAATTACGTCACAGGAATCCAGCACGGTGAGCGCTTCCTGTGTCATATCTTCCTCTCTGCCCGGTCCCATTCCGACAATATAGATTTCATGTTTCATCAAAACTTCACACTCCATTTTTTCTCTGCTATGGCAAGCGTCTTGCCCTCACATGCCGTCTTTTGCACCAGAAGTCTGCCGCCTTCCCCCGCCGCGCAGACCGCCGCGCGCTCACACACATTATCCACGCCGACCTGTTGCGCCACAAAGCCGGATGATGCGAATGTACCGTCCACACACTGCAGACGCCCGGCCGGATAAGTGAGAAAAGGAACCGCTAACTGCTCTGCCAGTGCCAGAATTCCTACCTCATCCGCCTTTACATCGACCGACGCGATTCCCGCCACCGCCATGCTGGAAAGCTTCTCTTTTTCCAGGGTCTCCCGCACAAACGCTTCCAATTCCTCTTCGCTTTTGCCCCTTCTGCACCCGACGCCAAGCAGCAGGCAGGACGGAATCAGCCATAAGCTGCATCGTTCCCCGGCTTCGCACTGCGGCGCGACCAGCACATCCACCGGCTCCTTTGGCGGATACGGTACCCGTCTTACCTCCGGCGGAATCTCTCCTTCACATTCTCCGGCGACGGACATGGTAAGATACCCGTCGCGCAGAAGCCCGGCGGACACCCGGGCGATTCCGTCATGACCGGCAACGGCAAGACGGTTTGACGCTGCAAACACATCCACCGCAAAAAGCCCGTTCACATCCGTCGCCGTGGTGAGCACGGCAGTCGCACCGAGGGCTCTTGAAAGTTCCCCGGCAAGCCGGTTGGCTCCCCCATAATGCCCTGCAAGAAGCGGAATCACGAACTGCCCCGCCTCATCCGCCACGAGCACCGGAACATCGGAAAGCTTATCTTTTACATGCGGTGCGATACTCCTGACCGCAATCCCGCATGCCCCGATAAACAGGAGCGCATTTCCCGCCGCAAACTGTTTTCCTGTCCATTCGGCAAGTGGCTGCTCCACGGGTATGCCGATCCCCTCTGCCCGGGCGTCGCTGCATTTTGTATATAATTTACAGGACCATACGGCATCCATCACTTCCTGAATGTGTTCTGCCAGTTCTGCCCCCCTGTAAGTAAAGCTGATGACAGCTATGTCCGTCTTCTTCACTTTGTCTCTCCCTGTTCCTTTTTTGCCTTCCGGTATCCCGTGGTAAACCCGGGATCATACAGCTTCGAGCGCTCATACCCCGGCGCTGCCAGCACATCTCCCACCAGAATCAGCGCCGTCTTCGTAATCTGATGCTCCACCGCCACCGCAGCAAGCGTCTCCACCGTGCACACGTACGCCTCCTCGTCCGGCCAGGTCGCCTTATAGACGATCGCTGCCGGCGTATCCGGCGCATACCCTCCGTCTATCAGTCTTTTCGACAGTTCTTTTACCATTCCCGCACTTAAGTAGACTGCCATGGACGCCTGATGTGCGGCAAAACTCTCGATGCTCTCCCGCTCCGGCACTGCCGTGCGTCCTGCCATCCGCGTGATAATCAGGCTCTGCGAGATCCCCGGCAGCGTATACTCCAGATTCAGATCCGCCGCCGCGCCAAAGCATGCGCTGACGCCGGGACAGCTCTCATAGGAAATCCCCTCCGCTGCAAGTACATCCATCTGTTCACGCACCGCCCCGTAGAGACTCGGCTCCCCGGTGTGAAGCCGCACGGTGGTAAGCCCTTTTTCCTCCGCCTCCCGGATGACCGCAAGCACTTCCTCCAACGTCATTTTTGCGCTGTCATAGATCTTTGCCCCGCTTCCGGCATAAGAAAGAAGCTCCGGATTCACGAGCGATCCCGCATAGATAATGACATCCGCCTGCTCCAGCAGTCTCATTCCGCGGACCGTGATTAAATCCTTTGCTCCCGGACCCGCCCCGACAAAATATACCATACCGTTTCCTCCTTAAACTGCGTTACTGCAAATGTTCTTCTTCCCCGCGGATTCGTTCCAGAAGTTCTACCGCACCGTCGCTTCTCGCCAGCTCGCCGTACCCGTTCGCATAGAGAATGCATTCCACACGCAGTTCCTCTTTCACCCGCTTCTTTAAATAAAAAAGAATCTTTTTCATTAAAAGTTCCATCGTCGCGGAAAGACATCCGTCCTGCGCAATGTAGGCGAGCGCCTCCTCCGTCACAAGACAGTCTAAGATCTTCCCCAGCGTATCGGGCGCACACCCGGCGCGGTATGCCGCAGCCATCAGAAGCTCCATGCGCGCGTCCGCCTCCTTGGAATGTGTGTCCATAATTCCGCCGGAGAGCTTTACCAGCTTTCCGATGTGTCCGGTCAGAAGCACCGCCTCAAATCCGAGCTCCACCGCCATATCCATCGTCTTCCCGATAAAATTGCTGCACTTGACGCTTCGGTCCAGGTCGAACCCGTAAGCGCGCTTCATATATTCCAGACCGTAATTTCCCGGTGAGATTGCCGCAAACCGGTGTCCCTCTTCGCGCTTCTGCTTAAGCTCCACATAGATCGTGTCAAGGAGCGCCTGACTGCTCATGGGCTCCACAATTCCGGTCGTTCCAAGGATTGAGATACCGCCCACAATACCGAGTCTCGGGTTGAACGTCTTTTGGGCAAGTTCCTCTCCCCCCTGCACCGAAATCTCCACCAAAAGGCTCCCTGCATAATCGGTAAGCGCACACACTTCTTCCACCTCGCGGGTAATCATCTCCCGCGGCACGTGGTTGATCGCCGCGCTCCCGACGGGCTGGTCTAACCCCGGCCTTGTGACCGTTCCGACACCCGCGCCTCCCGTAATAAGAATCTGCGGTTTTCCGCAGTCTTTTTCCTGTTTCTGCTCCTGCCAGGATACTTCCGCAAAAATCAGGGTTCCCGTCGTGATGTCCGGATCATCTCCGCCATCTTTTCTGACAGCACAGCGCACGGAATGCTCCGTGCGACTGATCTCTTCCATCCTGGCATGGTAGAGGATGCCTTTTGGCGTGGTGATGGTAATCTCGTGCTTTTCTCTGCCGGTAAGAAGCATATAAGCCGCCGCCTTTGCCGCCGCTGCGGCGCAGCTTCCCGTCGTAAATCCATAGCGCATGGGCTCACCTCCCAAGCTCGTAGAGAATCGCATTGCAGATGGCAGCCGCGACATTGCTGCCGCCCTTTCTTCCACGGTTTACAATATGTGGTATCTTCGTCTGTAAAATCAGTTCCTTCGCCGCCTCCACATTGACAAACCCGACCGGAACGCCGATGATGAACGCCGGGCGGTAGCCCTCCTCTATCATCCCGTATAGCTGGATTAAGGCTGTCGGCGCATTTCCGATCGCAAAGATGACCGGTTTTTCGATCTTTGCCGCCCGTTCCATGCTCACGGTGGCGCGGGTGACGCCCCGCTCCTTCGCCTCTCTTGCCACATCCTCGTCCGCCATAAAGCAGTGTACCGATCCGCCGTAGCGTGCGAGCACGCGCTTGTTGATGCCGGAGAGCGCCATGTTGGTGTCCGTCACAATGTCCGCGCCCTCTGTAATGAGCCACTTTGCCGTCTCCACCGCTCCCGTAGAGTAGGTCATCGTCTGCGCATAGGAAAAATCGGCGCTCGTGTGGATCACACGCTTCGTGACCATTGCTTCCTCCACAGGCAGCGTAATCCCCCGAAGCTGCAATTCTTCCTCGATGATGGAAAAGCTGCGCTTCTCTATCTCCTGCGGCATCACATACTCGATTCCGTCGGGCACTGCTGCCGGCTTTTTATCCTCTTTGCCGTTTTCCACCACGCTGCTTCCCGTCACCTGCGCCAGCGCCGCAAGCAGGCGTTCATTCTCCTCGCGCCGTCTGACCGCAATCCGGTAATATCCCCCGGAAAGTCCCCGGTAGTTGCTGCAGTCGCGGATCAGAATCCCCTTCTTTAAGAGCTCTTTTGCCAACGGACGCCCGTCCTTTATCATCAGGAAATTGGCGTTTGACGCAAACACAGTGATGCCAATTTCCGACAGCTGCTCCGTAAGCCAGGCACGCTCCCTGCAGACAAATGCCACCGAGTGCTCCACATACGCGCGCTGCCCGCAGGCCACACATCCCGCCTGCTGCGCAAACACCGACAGATTCCACTCCGGCAGATCGGCTCTTATCGCTTCCGTAAGAGCAGCATCACCGCAGACGAGATAGCCGAGCCGCACTCCCGGCATGGCATAGAGCTTCGTAAATGCCCGCACGATCACAACTCCCGGATAATTCCGATACTTTTTTAAGAAGGAATAGCGTTCTTCCGCTCCGGTGAACGTCACAAAACATTCGTCCAGAATCAGGGTCACACCGTGCCTCTTGCAGCGCTCTGCAATCTTCTCCAACAGTTCCGGCTCCACCACCGTACCCACCGGATTATTCGGGACTGCCAGAAAAACCGCATCCACACCCTCCCCGATGGCAGTAAGAAAGCGCTCCGTCACCGCGTAACCGTCCGTCTCAAGCAGCTCGTGGCAGCAGATCTCTGCTCCCACAGACTTTGCCGCATACTCGTATCCGTAAAATGACGGTACAGGAAGCAGCACCTTTTTCGCATGAACCGCTCTTAAAATGGCAGGAAACAGTTCTGACGCACCGTTTCCGCACACAATATCCGCAGGCACAATCCCTTTTGCCCCGGCGATGGCATCCCGCAATGCCTCCGACCGGATATCCGGATACCGCTCACACCATGCCACTGCCGCCTCAAGCGCCTCACGCACCCGCTGCGGCATCCCGAACGGATTGATGTTGACCGAAAAATCAAGCGATACCTGATTACGGTATATGTCTCCTCCATGTATGTTCTGCTGCACCATCCCGGTTCTTCCTCCTGTTCTGTCTCTATGCTACCACACAATAGCTGTCACGCACAACCAGACAGCCATACAAATTCCCCATCCGAAAAATGCCATCCCGTACAGCAGGCGGTTGGCACGTCTGATATCCTCTGTCTCCACCGCTCTGAGCGGATCACCGATGTACGGCTTTTTGACGATTCTTCCAAAATAGCTGGCATCTCCCGCCAGTCTTATGCCGAGCGCTCCCGCACATGCCGCCTCGGTCTGTGCGGAGTTCGGGCTGGCATGCTGATACCGGTCCCTCTTAAAGATCTTCATCGCATTCTTCTGGTCAAATTCGTTTCCAAGGAAACAGCAGGATAAGATCATGAGCATGGCGCTGATGCGCGCCGGAATGAAATTGACAACATCGTCCAGCATTGCCGCCGCCGTGCCAAATGCGTGATACCGGTCATTTTTATATCCCACCATCGAATCCATGGTGTTAACCGCCTTATAAAAAAAGCCTCCCACCGGTCCAAACAGCGCCAGATAGAGCATCGGCGCGATCACTCCGTCGGAGGCATTCTCAGCCACGGTCTCAATCGCCGCCTTCGCCACGCCCTCCTCATCCAGACATTCCGTATCTCTTCCGACGATCATGGAGACTGCCTTTCTCGCCCCGCACAGATCATGCTCCGAAAGCTGCTTGTACACTTTCATGCTCTCCGTCTTCAAGCATTTTGTGGCAAGCATCTGGTAAGTCATGACACTCTCTGTAACAACCCCCGCCGCCGGGTGGATCTGATACGCCACAAAAAGGACTGCTGCCGCAAAAAAGAGTACCGGAAGAAGCACGAACACCACAAGCCACCTTCCCTTTTTCTTCTCGGCGGCTTCATTTCGCACCGCGCCGTCTGTCTCTCCAAGCAGCTTTCGATCCAGCCATCCGATCAGGCGCCCGATCCACCGGATCGGATGCGGCAGCCAGTACGGATCGCCGAACAGCAGATCCATCACAAATCCGATTGCAAACGCCGTCATATGATATACCGAGAGCATGTCATTCCTCCAACTTTCTCACATCCGCAATTTTTATCGTATCCCTTAAAACCTTTCCCGCCGCGTCAAATTCCACAGACAGCCGCCCTTTGTATCCCTTCGCATTTGCGCACTGGAAATCGTAATAACTGCCCTCCGCAAAAGCATCCAGAAGCGCCATGATCGTTCCGCCGTGCACGATGAGTGCAAGCGACGCCGGAAGATTCTCCCGCGTCCACACTTCCTTAAGCAGCTCACAAAATCCCTCCACACACCGTCTCTGGAACTGTTCTCTGCTCTCCCCTTGCGGAAACGGCAGCGTTCCGTTGCTGTCGATCCACGCCTGATAGCGGACATCCGCTTTCAGTTCCTCATAGTTATGCCCTTCAAACGCGCCAAAATCCATCTCCCGGAACTGATCGAAAACGCATGGCGCCTGTCCGGGGTACAACAACTCTGCCGTCTGTCTGCAGCGCTCCAGCGGACTTGCCGCAACGCATTCTGCCGCCGGATAAACGCCTTTTTTCTGCAATGTGAGAAGCTGCTCTCTGCCTTTTTGTGAAAGCGGCTCATCCGTTCTTCCGATATAGCGGTGCTCTTCATTCCCGGGCGTCATACCGTGACGGATCAGTGCCATGTCTGCCTCATACCTCATTTGATCCGCTCTCCGATCCCGCACACAATGCGCTCCACGCGGTCTGCCTTATTTGCCAGTTCACACAGCAGCCTGCCGGTCAGCTCCCGGTACTCGCGCTCCTCATGCTCCATCGGCACGATCCCGTTGCCGATCTCATCACTGATGATGATGCAGTCCGGGTGTTCCAAAAGAAGCTGTCCGGTCAGCGCTCTTACATCCGCTCCATCCTTAAGCATCCTCTTCACCCACAGATGATAGTGGTTGCAGACCGGCGCCTCCTTCAATGTTCTCCCGGTAAATGTCTCTGTGGCTCCATCCCACACCGGATGTTTTTCCCCCGGATGCCTGTCTGTGACATAAGTAAGCTTTCCCTGTGCATATCCGCCAATGTATAGTTCCATGTGTTATCCTTTCTGATGCGTCATCCCGCAATGCTTCATTCCTAGCCGATCAGCCCTGCCGCCGCCACAAGCACCGCCATCACACCCTCGCACAGCGTCACAAAATACCCCGCGAGGTCTCCGGTAATACCGCCAAATTCCCGGTAACTCTTCTGTCTGTAGTACGCGTAGGTAAGCCCTGCTGCCGCACACGCAAGAGCACCGGTTTTCACCGATACGGCAAGCATCAGCCCGACGCAGAGTACAAGCTGCAGATACAGCGCCGTTAGCACCACCCGCCGGTGCGCCTCGCTCGCGAACTGATAGAGCATCCCGTTCGTCTTGGCACAGCGCAGGGATACAACACCGATCCCGCTTAAGGTGCGCGACAAAAAAAAGCCTGCGGCAAGTACTAAAATCTGTTCTTTTTCCGTGATCATGGACACTGCTCCCAGATAGATCAGCTCATACATCACAAAACAGATCACGGCAAACGCGCCGATGTGGGAATCTTTTAAAATCTCCAGTTTGCGCTCCCTGTCGCGGTAAGAATGCAGCGCGTCCATGGTGTCCATAAACCCGTCCGCATGAAATCCGCCGGATATTGCAAGCGGCAGAACCGCTCCGACTGCCGCCCGGGCAGTGGACGGGATCCCATACACGCCCGCAAACCGGTTCCACAACAGGAAGCACCCGCCAATTACCGCTCCGACCCACGGGAAGAAGCACAGCGTATAGCGCATGTCCTCCTCTTTCCACGCGAACTGCGGCACCGGAATTTTAGAATAAATCGAAAATGCTATAAAAAAAGACTTTATCACGGACATGCCGGTGCTCCTTTCTGTCTGTGTCCCTGTTTCTCTGCCGCCGCTACCGGAAGCTTTCCCTTTCTTGCAACGGGAATTCCCGCAATCACTTCCACCACAGCGTCCGAACGCTCTGCCAGTCTCACATTGATGCTGCCGAGCGCCCGAAGATATTCCATGGTGGAAGCGTCATAGACGATGCCATCCTCAAACACATTGTTGGTGACAATGACAAGTTCTTCCGTCTCCTGCGCCAGCACGCCAATCTGCGTGACAATCTTTTCCGCGACCTGCTCACTGCCCGCCGGTTCTTCCGTGTCAAACATTTCATTGGCAGCCAGATTCGACATGCACTCCAGGAGCACTACGCCGCCACCGGCCTCCCGAAGTGCGGGAAGGCACTGCATGATGTCCGTCGGCTGCTCGATCGTCACAAAGCCTTTGCCTGCGCGCATCCTTTTATGGCGCTCCACCTTTTTTTGCCCCTCCTCGCTGAACACATGCATGGTTGCCAGGTAGAAGTGCCTTTTCTCTTTTTGACACTCCAATGCCACTTTTTCCGCATAAGCTGACTTTCCGCTGCCGCTTCCGCCGATCACCAGAATCATGTCCTACTCCTCTCTGAGGCTACCCGAATCTGTGATACGGTGCCACATCAATATCCGCAAACGTGGTGCGCTCGCCGTAGATCGTCCGCGCAATGTCCAGCAGTCCGCACATCATCACAGCTCCGGTTCCCTCTCCCAGCGCCAGTCCCGCATCTAACACCGGGCGGATTCCCAGTTCTTCCAATATGCGCTCCGCCGCCGGTTCCCTGCTCTTATGTGACGGTATTACGTAATCGCGCACGCCGGGAATCATCCGCTCCGCCGCAAGCGCAGCCACCGCACTGATGACTCCGTCAACAACCACCGGCACATGTGCCAGGGCACCGCCGATAAACACGCCGGAAAGTCCGGCGATATCCAGTCCGCCCACTGCGCACAGCACATCGAATGCGTCCGCCTGATAGAGTTCATGCATCTGGATTCCCTCTTCGACCACCGCAATCTTGCGTAAAAGCGCCGTGTCACTGAGTCCGGCTCCCTTTCCGGTGATCTCCTTCGGATCGCAGGATAACAGTGCCGCCGCCACCGCACTGCTGGTCGTTGTGTTGCCGATTCCCATCTCACCGGTCGCAAGCAGCTTATAGCCCTCGTGTGCAAGCCGCTTCGCAAGCTCCATGCCAATCTCAATCGCCGCCAGTGTCTCCTGCTCCGTCATCGCCCGTTCCTTGATAAAATTTCTGGTTCCGCGACGCACTTTGCACGGCAGCACGCCCTCCGGCGATCCCTCTTCGTTGATTCCGATGTCCACCGGTATTACCTCGATGCCGGCTGCTTTTGCCATCCGGCAGACAGAGCTCGTCCCTCTCCCCATGGCTGCCGCCACCTTCGCCGTCACATCCTGTCCGGACTGGCTGATCTTCTCCTCCACAATTCCGTTGTCCGCACACATCACAACCACTGCTTTTCTGGAAATATCAAGGGCGGGATCACGCCGGATTGCTCCGATGCGGGCAAATAATTCCTCAAATTCTCCCATCCCGTCCAGCGGCTTTGCAAGCGCATCCCAGTTGCCGAGGACTTCCTTATAGACCGCCTGATCCGGCGGCTCTATCTTCAACTGTCTCATCTGCTGTCTGTCTAACATCCCACACACCTCTCTCTTTTGTCACTCATATTCCCGCATCATCTTATAGACCGCATCGAGATCCAGATACTTGCGCAGCGTTGCCGCCAGCTTGTCGTACTGCTGCTCTTTGAACAATCCGTAGTCCACGCCGTCCTCCCCGAGCACGAGTCCCTTCCTCTCTGCGAGGTGCCGCACGATCTTCCCGGCGATGGAGCCATGGTCAAAAATGCCGTGCACGTAGGTGCCGCACACCTTTCCCGCAAAGACGCCGTCCGTGCGCTCCTTCCCGGTAATCTCGTCGCGGATCCTGCAGAAAGGTTCGCAGTCCCCCTCCGGTCTGCTGATTCCCATGTGAATCTCATAGCCGCTCAGTTCACAGCCGTCCAGCATCCCGCCAAGAATCTCTCCGCCAACCCGGGTTCGCACTTTTTGTTCCCCCAGCTCTGTCGTGACCGGAAGTAATCCCATTCCCCGGATCACACCGCCCGTCTCCACGCCGTGCGGGTCCGCAATCTGTTTTCCGAGCATCTGGTAGCCGCCGCAGATTCCAAAAATGAACGTCTCCGCGCTTCTGTGAAGAATCGCTGCCTCCAGACCGTTCTGGCGCATCCATTTTAAATCCTCCATCGTATTCTTGCTTCCCGGCAGAAGGATCATATCGGGATGATGCAGCTTTTCCACCGAATCGACATAGCGCAGCGACACATCCTCAAACTGCTCAAATACCGAGAAATCCGTAAAATTGGAGATGCGCGGAAAACGTATCACTGCAATGTCGACCGCCGCCTCCTGCCTCGCATCAAACCGGGTCGTCAGACTGTCCTCATCCTCGAGGGAAATCTGCATGTACGGCACCACCCCGACGACCGGAACGCCGCCGCGCTCTTCCAGCATCCGGATTCCCGGTGTAAGGATGGACACATCGCCCCGGAATTTATTGATGATAAATCCTTTTACCCGCCTGCGCTCCGACTCCTCCAGAAGAAGCTGTGTCCCGAGCAGCTGCGCGAACACTCCGCCCCGGTCAATATCTCCGGCGATCAGCACCGGCGCATTCAAAAGTTCCGCCAGCCCCATGTTCACGATATCATTCTCTTTTAAGTTGATCTCCGCCGGGCTTCCAGCGCCTTCGATCACAATGATGTCCGCCTGCTCCTCAAGCCTGTGGTACGCCGCAAGAATGTCCGGCACCAGCTTTTTCTTATAAGCAAAATAATCCCTGGCACTCATATTCCCGATCACTTCGCCGTTCACAATCACCTGGGAGCCGATGTCGTTGGTTGGCTTTAACAGGATCGGATTCATCGCTACCGTCGGTTCCATCCCCGCCGCTTCCGCCTGCATCACCTGCGCCCGCCCCATCTCAAGCCCTTCTTTTGTGATAAAGGAATTTAACGCCATATTCTGTGATTTAAAGGGTGCCACCCGGTAGCCGTCCTGCCGGAAAATGCGGCAGAGTCCCGCCGCGATCAGGCTCTTTCCCGCATTCGACATGGTCCCCTGTATCATGATGCGCATTGCCATAGCTTACTCCAATCTAAAAAAATCTCCATGCCTCAAATAGCATGGAGATTATACTACATATCCGCCTCTTTTACCAGTATTTTAAGCTTATTCCCCGCTCTCATCCACCACAATCGGGGTAATGACAATCTTATCCGCCGCAATGTTGGTCTTGCGTTTTACAATATCTTCCACCTGTGCCCGCTTTGCATCCGTCACCTCTCCCATATTTAAGACAACGTCGCAGTTATCTTCCGTGATGCTCACCACCACATCGGAAAATCCCTTTGCCTCCAGCAGCATTTCCGCAGCTGCCTCCCGCTCGGCAATATCCGTCATGGCGATCATCTTGTTGACGGCATCCTGCTTTAAGCTCTCATCGATCGTCGTATTGTTTACAATCTCAAGCAGGGATTCCTTATTCTTGGAGCGGATCTGCTCTCGGTTTAATTTCATCTCCGCCGCATAATCGAGGTTCGCAATCGTCGTGCTTGTAAGCACTGCCTCCCCAGGATTCTCGACGTCCGCGGCACCGTCCGTCATCTGTGCCACATCCCCGGACTGCGCGGCATCCACTGCTGCCGTCTCCGTTCCTTCCACAAGCGCCAGTTCCTCCCCGGTTCCCTCATCGGTAAAGATCTCCCCCTCCGCAAGCATATCCTCCTCCGATATGTCGTATGTATCCTGCACCGTTCCCGCATCCGCGCTCGCTTCCGCCGTCACCTGGCCATCTTCCATATTGTTGTTCATGTAGCTGAAATATCCTGCCACCGCAATCATAAGTGCCAATGCTGTTATCACCAGCTGGTTTTTCCGAAATATTTTCTTCACTCCGATTCCTCCCTGGAACACATCTTAACTACTCTAATCCTATGCGGTTCCACCTTTAATAATGCCTGCACGGACTCTGAAATCTCAGAAACCGCCGCCGGGTTCCCGCCTCCCTCTGCGACCACCACAACGCCTGCCACCGTCGGCAGCGTCTCTTTCTGTACATACGGATATTTTTCATCTGCAGTCTCCACGTATACCGTCGAATCTTCCCCCGCCTGTTCTGTCACACTGCGCTCCCCTCCTCCTGAATCACGCTCGCCCGTCGAAGATGAAGTTGTCTTTTTGTCCTTCTCCACAATCTGTTCGCCCCCGTCTGAAACGGTAATCATGACGTCCACTCTGCCCACCCCGTCCATCTGCATCAGAATATTCTCGAGCTTCTTCTCCAGATATTGGACATATTCCTGCTCTCCCTCCCCCGATGTCTGGCTGCCTGACGCCGTCCCTCCACTATCTCCTGACGCCGTTCTTCCACTGCCGCCTGACACCTCCTTTTCCCCCTGTGCCGTGTTATATGCCTTTTCTGCTGTGCCATCCCCACTCTCCACCGGCAGTGCAATCACAAGCAATAATATCCCCGCCAGCGCGAGCAGCAGCCAGTCGCTTTTCTTCCAGCTGCGCCAGTTTTTGTTCTGTAAGATCCGTTTCAGTTTTTCAGGCATTTACGTTCCTCCCACATAACTCACCCGTATTCCGGAATCCTCCATCCCGTAGTACGCCGCCAGTTCTTCCTTTACTTTCCCGCAGACCTCCTGCCCCTCCCCGGACTCTGCCGCATCTGACACGCTGATTCTTCCGACCGAAATCTCATCCGCGTTCTCATCTGTGATGTAAATGCAAATCTCCTGCATCGTATGATCCTCCCCCAGTTCCACCGTAACGCTCTGGGTGCCAAGCCCGTACTCCTGCAGCATATCATCCACCTTCTCCCTGATATTTTCCGCGATGACATTCTCATACTCTGTGCGGTATCTGTCCTGATTCAGATAAGCGATTTTCTGCGTATCGCGGGAAAATTCCGACAGTTTTTCCATGCACTGGGCATATGCCATTTTTTCATAAAACGTATCTTTTCCGCCAAACAGTACAAACAGCGGTCTCAATGCTGCAAGCACCATCAGAAGCTGCGCGTAAAAACGGATATATTTCCGGTATTGTTTCCCCGGCGGCAGATAACTTAGCAGCACCAGAAGCACAAACAGAATAACAAATCCTCTCATATATGCGTTCATGGCACGTCCCCCTATGCATGTGATGTGACTGCCGCCGTCTGCAGCGCAATCGTAGCAAAAAACAGTACAATGCCATAGCAGACCAGCTTCAGATAAAGCACGCCTCCCTGCGCCATGCTCTTAATGCATCCGACAATCCTCTTATCCGCCACCGGCTCCGCCACCGCCGCCGCAAGTTTATAGAGAACTGACATACAGGCAAGCTTTAGAACCGGGATGCAGCCCACCGCAAGCAGCACGATCAGTGCCGTCACCCCCACACAGTTTTTGATCAGTATTCCGGCGCCGAACATAAGCTCCCCGATTCCTCCAAGCACATTCCCCACCCCCGGAATCATCATCGCCGCACGGCTGACCGCTCCGTTTAAAAGGCGGTCCTTTGCCGGTGCAAGCAGTCCCTGCATGACGTTTAATCCGAGCACCGCCATTATCGCGCTCTTCATCCCCCAGGAGATCACTCCAGCCAATAATTCCGTAAAATTCTGGAATTTTTCATCCTCAAAAAAGTGATTGAACAGCTCCGTCACCACATACACACGGATGAAGGGAAGCAGCACCGAAAGAAAGAGCCACTCCACCAGATAAATGACCAGAAACGCCAGCTGATAAAAGGCGGCGGAGCTCTCCGCCCCCGAGGAAAATACCATGCTGATGCCAAACGCCGGAATGAGTGCCTTCATAAAATCGATGCTGTCGTTTAGCGCTTCTTCCGCTACCGTTCCATAGATTTCAAAAGACTTTAGCAGCAGCACACAGAGCACGCCGTAGACCAGCAGGAAACAGATGTCGGAAACATAATTTTTCTCAAAGGTTCCCGAGAAATTCTTAAGCATGGAAAAACCCGCTGCAAGCAGCACCACCTCCACCAGAATTGTTTTGCCGGTCTTTATCTCATACAGCAGGGCATCACACAGCCACTGTCCGATTTTTTCCATGGAGGTCACTCCGATTCCATCCGCAAGCAGTTCCTGCACCATCACGGAGAAGCTGAATTTTTCCCTCTGCTCCGGAAACAGCTCCTCTTTGGTCCACGTATCCAGTTCCGCAAAGTCCAGATCTTCCAGAAACGTTTTTAAATATGTCTCCTGCGTCTTCTCCGCGCTCCCCGTCCCGCCGTCATAATCTGTCGCCTGCACAGTCACAGGCATTCCGGTCAAAACCAAAAACATGCACACCAGACAGAAGCTCCTCTTTCCCCACTCTCTCATAAAAAACTCCCCACCGCGTCCAAAAACGCCCCAAACACAGGCACACTCACCACCAGAATAGACAGCTTTGCAAACATTTCAATCTGGCCTGCGATCGCAGAATAACCGGAATCCCTGCACAGATTCGCCGCAAACTCCGACACATACGTGATTCCCACCATCTTTACCACCAGCCCGATGTACCTGCTGTCAACCGGAAGCTGCGACTTGATGGAATCCACAAAGAGCAGTACAGTCTCCACCTTTGTGAGCAGATAGATAAAAATGCAGATTCCCACAACCATTGCAACAAACGTACTGTACTCTCCCTTTTCTCTTTTGAGCGGAATTGCAAGAAATACTCCCGCGATGCCAAGAACCGCTATTTTTACAATATCCATGGTTTTCTCCCGGCTTACAGCGCAAACAGCGACTGCATCGTCTCAAATAATTCATAGATATACGGAACGATCCAGAACAGCACAATGATAAGCCCGGCAAGACTGGTCAAAAACGCATGCTCCTCCCTGCCGCTGTGCTTTAAGACCTGTCCGATCACTGTCACAAGAATCCCGACTGCCGCTATCTTAAAAATCAAATTCACGCTCATCGTATTTCTTTCCTTTCTGTTTTGCTTTCCTGCCGTCTAAATCAGAAGAATGACGAGCATTCCCCCCATCACCATACTGACAGTCGCATAAATCTTCTGCTTTTCTCCCAGCTCTCCCCGCACGGTTTTGATCCTGTCATCCAGCTGTTCTAAAATGAGCGTGAGTCTTCTGTGATTTTCTTCTTCGCTTCTCCCGAAAAGCGCGCCGCCCGCCTCCCCGATGAGCACGCTCTCCTCTCCGGTTAAACACAGTTTTTTCCGATATTCCTCAAAAACCCTCTTCCACACCTGTTCCCCGTTTTTCTCGTTTTTCTCTATCAGGCAGTCTGCAATCTTCCGACAGATCTCATTTAATCGTTCATCCGGCGTTCTCACAAAGCATCCCAACAGAACTTCCACCGGCTGTCTGGTTCCATTTCCGTAGCAGGAAAGATCCACCAGAAGTTTCCGCAGCGCGTACAAAAGTGCCAGATGGTCTGCCAGTTCTCTTTTGTATGTGCCTGCCATCCCCGCCGCCGCGGCAAAGACCAGGATACTTCCCATGATTTTTAACATATCCGCTCCATCCGTTCATCGTAGATTGTGGTGCTGCGCTCCCCGCGGGAATTCCGTTCAATCAATATGTAGCGCCCGAACAGCTTCTGTGTGACGCATGCCTGCAGATACGGTTTGTCCAGAAGCTCCTGCACACAGCCCGCATGCACGGTCCCGAGTACCCTGCACCCGCAGCACAGTGCCTGTTTTACCGCCGCAAAATCCTCCTTTCCACCAAGCTCATCCACCGCCAGAATCTGCGGCGACATGGAGCGCAGGAGCATCCGGATGCCCTCCGTTTTCTTACATCCGTCCAGCACATCCGTGCGGGGGCCAAGATCATTCTGCGGAATTCCCAAATGGCATGCGGCAATCTCGGAACGCTCGTCCACAACCCCCACTTTCATTCCGGGTGTGCCCGCATTCCCCGCGGACAACTGCCGGATCAGATCCCGCAAAAACGTCGTCTTCCCGATTCCGGGCGGCGAGAGCATCAATGTATTGTAGATTCCGTCTGATCTCCTGATATGCGGAAGAATGTCATCTGCGCAGCCTCGTTTTTCGTGTGCAATCCGGACATTTAAAAACGTGATATGGCTAAGACCGGTCACTTTTCCATCCTTTTTTACCACCTGCCCCGCCATTCCGATTCTGTGTCCTCCCTCGATGGTAAGATAGCCCTCCTTTACCTCCTCACTGTAGGCGTAGAGCGAATAATCGCTGATATAGTTGAGCATCTCACGAAGGTCCTCCGGCGTCATCCGATAGCCGCTCTCATATCCGCAGGCAGAAGGCAGGATACATACGCCCTTGTGCTCCGGCAGATAGCGGCTCTCCCCGCCGTATATAAATTCAAGCGGACTGCCCACCCGGACACGGATCTCCTCCAATCCCGCCTTCCATGTATCGTTCGCCAGCGCCTCTCTTATATGCACCGGGAATATTTTGACGATCTCCAAAGCCATGCCCCCTTTCCGGCTATGTCTAATTCTATGACCTGTCCGAAAAAATATGACTCCTTTTTGCGTCGGTCATAAAAAAGCGCAAAAAAGAAGGGGCTGCCCACTTGAAGCAGACAATCCCCTTTTGATGAGAGAAGTAATATGCGAAAAAGACCATGTCCTTCGATTTCTGATGGAATGCAGATGGAAATTCGTTGGAGAAAAATGTGAGCATTTCTTCCAGCTAAATGTTTGCATCGGATTCCGTGTCTCTTCCACGTTTGGACAATCCGACGGGTGCATGTCCGACACACCGGAGACAAT
>ENA-UEYI01000085-UEYI01000085.1-human-gut-metagenome-genome-assembly--contig:-NODE-85-length-85253-cov-6.391636_pt1 | contig 85253 bp, 79 predicted proteins | sample MGYA00242900_ERZ507916 | MGnify/ENA primary metagenome ERZ507916 (study PRJEB26167, sample SAMN06115521) | human gut metagenome | host: Homo sapiens | place: China:Chongqing | collected 2015-09-02...
CGGGGGAATACCTAAAGATACAAAAAAGCCAACTAATTCGCAACATTTTGTGTATGAATTAGTTGGCTAATTTTATAGTATTTACTGAATGTCCCTAAAGAGTCTATTGCTTTTCTAATTTGAGCCGTGAAAAGTATTAACAAAGTCGTCTTACTTCGACCGATGTGAACGCTTACTACGGTCGAAGTAAGCGTTCACATCGAACGGTCAACGTGCTTACTTCGACCGTAGTAAGACAACTTTGTTGAGAAATGTGCAGAATTCTAATATGACATTTATTATTTGCGGTCTGTCAAATGTAAAAGTAGATTGTTATATTTGCGATATGAATATAATCAACCTAAACCTTAACTGTATGAAACGAAGACTCTTTTCTTGCTTTTTAGTTATGGCTTTGCTAGGTGGCGGAAGCGCGATGGCGGCCAATATTGTACCGGTCACTCCGGCTCCGTTGTCTTATGAACAGGCAAAAGGAACTTTCAGCTGGAAGAATGGGGCGAATGTTTGTTTCAGTGGAACAAAAGATGAAACGGATGTAGTGAAAACGGCTTTTTCGTATTCGGCTTATCCGGTGAACTATGTATCACAACCTGTCGACGGAGAGAAAAACATCCGTCTGGAACTAGACAAGACAGCGGCTATGCCCGACGAGGGATATCGTCTGGAAGTGACTTCTGATGAAGTGAAGCTGAAGGCTAAAACATCGGCTGGATTGTTTTACGGTATACAGACATTAGTGCAACTGGCGGAGGCTGGACATGGCAAAGTGCGTGCTTGTAGCATTGACGATGCGCCGCGTTTTCCTTATCGAGGCATCATGCTTGATGTATCGCGTCACTTCCGTTCGCTCGATTTCGTGAAAAAACAGATTGATTTATTGTCGTCGCTAAAGATAAACCGTTTGCATCTTCACCTTACAGATGAGGCGGGATGGCGTTTGGAGATAAAGAAGTATCCTCGACTTACGGGATTCGCCGCATGGCGTCCGTATGCCAACTGGAGAGACTGGAGCGATAACGGGAGCCAGTATTGTGAACAATTCGATTCGCGTGCACAGGGAGGCTTTTATACGCAAGACGAAATGCGAGACTTGATAGACTATGCCCGCAAGCGTAGTGTAATCATCGTGCCTGAAATAGAGATGCCATCGCACTCGGGCGAAGTGCTTACGGCTTATCCCGAACTGTCGTGCACGCACGAACTCTATAAGCAGCGTGATTTCTGCGTAGGAAACGAAAAGACTTTCGAGTTTATAGAGAATGTTCTCGACGAGGTTATAGCATTGTTTCCCTCGGAATATATTCATATAGGTGGTGATGAGGCCAGCAAGACATCGTGGCCCACTTGTCCGCTTTGCCAGAAACGCATGAAAGACGAAGGTTTGAAAGGAGTTGACGAGTTGCAGAGTTATCTGATTAAGCGTGTAGAAAGATATTTGAATTCAAAAGGACGCCATCTCTTGGGATGGGATGAGATATTGCAAGGTGGTGTAGCTCCTAACGCTACGGTTATGTCATGGCGTGGCGAGCAGGGCGGTATAGATGCTGTACGTTCTGGACATCGTGCCGTAATGACACCGGGTGCGTATTGCTATTTCGACAGTTATCAGGATGCTCCAAACTCTCAGCCTCTTGCCATCGGCGGTTATCTTCCGCTTGAGAAGGTTTACAGTTATAATCCGGTGCCCGATTCGCTTTCTGCCGAAGAATCGAAACTGATTTATGGTGTACAGGCTAATCTCTGGACTGAGTATGTTCCTACAGCCGAACATGCGGAATATATGCTTTATCCGCGTTCATTGGCTCTGGCAGAGGTGGCATGGAGTCAGCCTGAAAAGAAATCGTGGGAGTCTTTCCGTAAACGTGTGTTGGCGGCACTGCCTGAGTTGCGTAAAAAAGGATATCATACGTTTAATTATAGTAAGGAACAGGGCAACCGTAAGGAGGCACTGAAACCGATAAAACACTTGGCGTTAGGAAAGAAAGTAACCTATAAGCGTCCGTATTGGAGGAATTATCCGGCTAACGGTGAGCAGACACTAACCGACGGTATACGTGGCGGATGGAATTACAGCGACCAGCGTTGGCAGGGCTTTGTGGGTAATCCGCGTATAGATGCCGTTATAGATTTGGACGAAGTTAAGACCATTCATAGCGTAGGAGCCGATTTCATGCAGATATGCGGACCGGACGTGTATATGCCAACTAAAGTGATTATCTCGGCTTCGGAAGACGGTGAACACTATTCCGTATTGGCGGAAGTCAATCATAAAGTTACTAAAGACGATAAAGTATCGTTTAAGAACTTCGGATGGAAGGGAAAGACGCGTGCACGCTATATCCGTTATCAGGCAGATGCCGACAGTAAGATTGGCGGAGTATTGTTTATAGATGAAATAGTAGTGAAATAATAATGAATGATGGGCGGTGCGGATATAAAAAAAGCGTCGCCCATTATTTCGTAATGAACCCCGCCGACTTCCAAAAGAACCCCCTTAATGGGTTCTTGCATCTTTTTTACGTTTAGTTGTTGTGTTATCCTTAATCTTTTTTCCTACCTTAAAAGTAAAGCTAATCACCTTCTTTTTTACCTTAACTTTCTAATCCTTATTGAAAACTAAAACCTAAAAACTAATCTTTAATATAACCTTAAAAACAAATACCTAAATAAAATTGCTTTTTACCTTATTGTTCTAATACCTCTATAATAGTTTTACCTTAATTAAAATCTAATACCGTTTTTGTGTATCTTTTTACCTTTTGGTTTCACAACCACGATGCAAAGGTATGGCTTTCTGTTTAATCTGCAATAGCTTGATATGTTTTTTAGCATATTTTGAACCTTTTCATGATGTATGTCAAGAAAAGGCTGTGGAAACACCGTGTGCGGTAACGGTTTTTAAGAATTCAATTCGATATGTTAAACGATTTTGTTCTTTCTGACGCTGGGCTTAATGCAGCATGGTAGGTTTCTTTATGCGCTGTTTCGGGCTTTTCGCGTTAGTAGGCTGTGGAATGGTCTATAGTGAGTATGCGCTGATTAGTGCTTCCTCTGAAGTCGAGCGTGGGTTGGTACAGCTCTTGCACAAAGCGTCCGTCTACTAGCACGTCTATATAGTTAAGTGCGGCTCTTCGTTCTTCGTCGGCTAATAGCTGCTCGTAGGTATATCCGGTGTAGCACCAAATGTTAAGTCCGGTACGCTGTTTTACTTCGCGTAGCAGAGGAATGAACTCTTTTGGATTAAACATAGGGTCTCCTCCCGAAAAAGTTACTCCGTCCAGCAATGGGTTTGAGTTGATTTCGGTTATGAATTCTTCTATTTTCTCACGGGTGAGGGGAGTGCCGGCTTTAGGATTCCACGATTCGGGATTGTGGCATCCGGGACAATGGTGTGTGCATCCGGCCAGATAAATTGAAAAACGTATGCCGTCACCATCAACGATGGTTTCGGCATACGTATATAGATAATTCAACATGTTACGTGTTCCACTAAATAAATAGGGCGATTAATGATGTTTTACGCGGTCGTGCTCTTCTGCTCGTTTAGCAGAGTTCCAGCTGCTAAGGTCGCCTGTAAGGTAACCTGTGATGCGGCGCATACGCAAAATGTTCTCGCTGTTGCAAATAGGACACTTGTCGTATATCACTCCCTTGTAGCCGCAGTTGTGGCAAGTATCTACTGGGTGGTTGATAGAACCGTATCCTATGCCAGAGTCGTGCATTACCTTTACAATCTTGGCTATGGCCTTTATGTTTTTCTTTGCTTCGCCATCCAATTCTACGTAGGTGATGTGTCCGCCTAATGTAAGAGCGTGGAATGGAGCTTCGCATTTAATCTTATCTACTATGGTGATAGGCTCTTTAACGTCTACGTGGAATGAGTTTACGTAGTAGTCGCGGTCGTTCACTCCGGGGATGATGCCGTATTTGCGCTTATCCATGCGTGTGAATCGTCCTGACAGACCTTCGGCAGGTGTAGCCAATACAGAGAAGTTAAGATGATATTTCTCTTTCAGCTCTGCTACTACTGCATTCATTTCCTTTACGGCTTCGTAAAGAGTATCCCATGCTTTCTGATTATGTCCGTGCCCTTCGCCATAGATGGCAACCATTGCATTGTGTCCACCGATGAATCCTATACCAAGAGTACCTTGTTTCAACACGTCGCCCACTTCGTCGTTAGGGTTGAGAGCGCCTCCGCCTTTCCATACGTCATTGCTCATCATGAACGGGAACTGGCGTGCCAAAGCTGTACGCTGGTACTGATATCTTGTATAAAGCTGTTCGCCTATGAATTCCGCCATGCGGTGTACCGACTGCAGGAACAGTTCTTTTGTTTTTTGTTCTATGGTTTCTTTCGGAGCGTCCTTGCCGCATTCTTTTACAGCCTTAATGTGTGCTTCTATAGCCAAACGAGGCATGTTCATAGTTGTGAACGACAGGTTACCACGACCTAATGATGTCTTTTCTCCGTTCAAGTTCTCGAATACACGGGTTCTGCATCCCATTGTAGCGAGTTCGTAGCGATAACGCTTCGGATCGTCGGCTCTCCATTTTTCGTTTTGGTTGAATGGAGTATCCAGGAACATGAAGTTAGGGAACAGAGCCTTAGCTGTAGTTTGGCAAGCCTTCAGGAACAAGTCGAAGTTAGGTGCTTCGAATGTCATTTCTCCGTTCATGGCAGCCTTGAAATCGGTCATAGCTTTTTCAAAGTCTGCGTCAGAATAAGATATTCCGTCCTTAATCTTGAAAATCTGGATAGGGAATACAGGAACTTCTCCTTGTGTGCCGAGGCCTTCTATAGTAGTTTTCAGCAACTCTTCTATAACCATTCGTCCTTCGGCCGATGTGTCGGTTCCGTAGTTGATAGAGCTGAACACTACCTGATTACCACCGCGAGAGTGCATAGTATTCAAGTTGTGAATGAAGCCTTCCATAGCCTGATGAGTGTCTTTGCGTACTTGCTGTGTAGACTTCTTCAGGATATGTTGCAGCTCGTCGTTGGTCAGAGTTATGTTCAGTGCGGTCAGTGCAGTCAGGAATTTATTCTGCGCTTCTGCCGATGGTGCGATAGTTGGCAAATTGTCTTTTACGGTTTGAAGAACTTGCTTATCGTTTACTTCCACACCTTTCATGTCCATGTAGAACGAGATGCTGCTGGCCATAGCTTTCTGGAAGCTCTTCAATACACCCTTTGACATGAAATAGTCGAATGCTGGAATAGCCTGACCTCCGTGCTGTTCGTTCTGGTTGGTCTGGAATATGATAGTAGCCAGCGTAGCGTAACTCTGGATAGACTGCGGAGTGCGGATGCTTCCGTTTTTAGTATGGAATCCGCGTTCAAACAAGTCCTCCATGTCATACTGAATACATGTAGTAGTCTTGGTAGGATAATAATCCAAGTCGTGGATATGAATATCTCCCAACTGATGTGCTTCAGAGAATTGTTTCGGCAAAAGATACTTATAAGTGTAGTCTTTAGTAATTTCAGAAGCGAATGTCATCATCTGTCCAGCCGGAGTATGGCTCGACATGTTGGCGTTGCTTAAGTTTACATCATTCTTATCGATGGCTACGATGCCGTCCATGATGTGCTTTATCTTAGTCTTTCTATCGCGCTCAGTATTTCTCCATTGACGATAGATGATATATTTCTTTGCCACTTCGGGGCAGTCTTTCATTAACTCGGTTTCCACCAAGTCTTGAATTTCTTCTACACCGATAGTAGGTTGGTTTATATGCTCAATGACACGATGAGTTATTTCGTCTATTAATGACTCTTCGTTTTCAATGCCCGTAGCTTTGAATGCTTTCCCTATCGCATTCGATATCTTAGAATCAGAAAAGTCTTCTCTTTTTCCGTCTCTCTTAATAATACAGATGTGTGCTTGGTTCATAATTCCCTGGAAAAGTTAATTAATGTTTCTCGTATTGTTATCCATTGGCAGGCGTTCTGATTGTTCTCCTTTTAGAACAGCCTTCTCGTGTCATTTTTTGTTTTGACAGAGTGACTTGCCGTTTCCTTTTTAATCGATGCGATTGCCTTGTGATAACAGTGCAAATATAATTCGATTTTGGAATACTTGAAAATGGGTAATAGTAGTAGATGTCTAAATATGGACAACTTTCTTAGCTAAAATCTGCGTCAGAACTATCTGTGAGCGTTTAAATGGATAACTATTATTTATAATGGTTTTTAGAAAATAAATTTCGTGCGTTTTTTATTATGTTTTAGATAGGTTTTGCTATATATAAATAAAGGTGTGTAGACAAGCAGTTTTTATACTGCTTGTCTCTATGGTAAATACGTTTTTTTATTGTGGCAAATTAACGGGTTTCAAGCCCATATCTTTAGCCTTTTTCAGCATGTATTCAAAAGCGGCATCGTGCTCGTTTGGAATTACTCCGTCTAATATGGCATCTTTTATAGAGCTTTTCAGACTGCCTATTTCACGGCAAGGCTGCAAGTCGAAAACGTGCATAATCTCTGCTCCGTCTACTGGCGGTTGGAAATTGCGTATACGGTCTTTTTCTTCTAGGTCTTTAAGTTTCTGTCTAACCAACTTGAAGTTATCGAGGAAGCGTTGTTTACGCACTTCGTTCTTTGATGTGATGTCGGCTTCGCACAGAGTCATCAAGTCGTCTATGTCATCACCGGCTTCAAACAGAAGGCGTCGTACGGCAGAGTCGGTTACTATATCATCGGCTATCACTATAGGACGCATGTGCAGTTCTACCAATTTCTCTACATATTTCATCTTCTCATTCATCGGGAGCTTCATCTTGCGGAATATTTCTGGTATCATTTTTCCGCCTATGTAGTTATGGTTATGGAAAGTCCACCCTACACGAGGTTCCCATCTCTTGGTGCGAGGTTTTCCTATGTCGTGAAGCAGTGCCGCCCAGCGTAGCCACAGGTTGTCGGTGAAACGTGATATATTGTCCAAAACTTCCAGTGTGTGGTAGAAATTATCTTTATGTGCGCGTCCGTTTTTTATTTCTACTCCTTGCAGTGCTGCCAACTCTGGGAAAATGAGTGGAAGCAGTCCGCATCTGTCCAGGTCTACGAAACCTTTCGACGGAATAGGAGAGAGCAATATTTTGTTTAGCTCGTCGGCTATGCGTTCTTTCGAAATAATATTGATGCGTTCCTTGTTTCGCTCTAGCGCATCGAATGTTTCGTCTTCTATGTAGAAATTAAGCTGAGTGGCGAATCGTATGCAGCGCATCATGCGCAGAGGATCGTCGCTGAACGTGATGTCAGGGTCTAACGGAGTGCGAATAATACGGTCTTCCAAATCCTTTAGCCCGTCGAACGGGTCTACAAGTTCTCCGAATCGGTCTTTGTTCATACATACGGCCATAGCGTTTATGGTGAAATCGCGTCTGTTCTGGTCGTCTTCTAGCGTGCCGTTTTCCACTATAGGCTTGCGGCTATCGTGAGTATACGATTCCTTCCGCGCTCCTACAAATTCCACTTCCGTATCGTGATACTTTACTTGAGCCGTTCCGAATGTCTTGAATACCGATACATGCGCTCCTCGTCCTAGCTTTTTTCCGAATGCTTCCGCTATTTTTATTCCACTGCCCACTACTACTACATCGATGTCTTTCGATGGCCGTTTCAAGAATAGATCGCGCACGTAGCCTCCTACTACATAGCACTCCAGTCCCAATTCATCGGCTGTCTGAGAGATGAGTTCGAATATTTTTCCTTTGAAGTATTCTTTTAATTCCATGCGTAAATATCGGTTTGTTTGTATAACGGAGTGCAAAATTATAAAAAAAAAGATAGGCATGTGAGGTGTAATCTGATTTAATTGTATTTTTGTTGAACACAATGAATTATTTAGCAAGATGAAAAAGATAATATTTGGAGCAGCTGTGCTGGCGATGATGACGGCGGCGTGTAGTGCCGACAAGAAGAATGCAGGCGAATTGTTTCAGCGTGCAGAGGTGTCTTTTGCCAAAGGCGATTATAGCTTGGCGAAATTGCAGATAGACAGTATTCGTACGCTTTATCCTAAGGCGATAGACGTGAGAAAGGCGGCTATCGGACTTATGCAGCAGATTGACCTGCACGAGCAGCAGAAAACCGTGGCCTATCTGGATAGTATGATGCAGATAAAACAGGCTGTGCTGGATGCTATCAAAGGGAAATTCGTTTTCGAGAAAGATACGGCTTATCAGGAAGTGGGTAATTATTTCTATCCAACTCAGGTGGTAGAGAAGAATGTAGGACGTTCTTTCTTGAGGGCACAGGTTAATGAAAGAGGTGAGATGCTGCTGACGTCTATTTATTGTGGCGCTGGCAATATTCATCATACGGCGGTAAAAGTTAGTGACGGAGGCGATACTTTTGCGCAGACTCCTGTTTCGTCCGATGGTTATGAAACTACCGATTTGGGGCGTGTAATAGAGAAGGCCGATTATCGTTTGCCTAATGATGGTGGAGTAACCGCTTTTGTTGAGTCGAACAGTGAGAAGAAATCGTTGAAACTAGAGTTCTTGGGCAATAGAAATTATAAAACCCAGATGCCTGCGTCTGATATCAAGGCGATAGCCGAAGTGGCCGACTTGGCTCGCGTGCTGGCGGGAATGGAAGAAATCCGTAAGGAGCTGCAAGAAGCTAACCTGAAGATTAAGTTTGTTACGCGCAAGATGCAAGAAGCCGAGGCTGAATCTGAAGAGAAATAATACAGCAAGATATAAAAAGAAAAATAGCCGGGAGTCGATAATGAATCCCGGCTATTTCCCTTTCTCGGAAGAATGTGGAGCTGGAGGGAGTCGAACCCTCGTCCAAACAAGGAAGCCATATGCTTTCTACATGCTTATCTCTGCCTTCGGTTTTCGTGCATAAGCAAGACCAGAGCCACCCACTTATACCTTAGTTCCTAAAATTTCATTTCAGCCTCGGAACTCGACTGAAACTATTCCCGATTTTGCTGTGCCGCTTAGCCAAACGCTTCGGAACAAGAGCTTTTGAGCGACATCTCGTTTCCATCACTGTGACGGAAATAAAGCTAATCTACTGTACTTCGATTAAGCAGCGAGAGCATAGTTTTCGTTGCCAGATAATTGTTCAGTAACTGAGATTATAGTGCAAATCACTGACGCACTGCATGCTTACATACCACATCTCTCGCTGTCAAAACCAAACAACCCCAGTTGTGATAATCATTGCAAAAGTAATGATTTCCCCGAACTTCGAAAAACTTTTCCTAGCTTTTCTTTCCGTTTTAATCTTCTTTTACAGAAAAATCAGGTTCCACACTCTTTCCTTTCTGACATTTCATCCGTATTATTCCCCTCCGGCCCTGCCGTTCCGAAACAACAGAAACGCCCGATTGCCATATCCTCTTTGCAAAAGCGACATCCGGTCTATTAAAATAGTGAAATTTTTCAGTAATTAAAGCCAAAGACCGTTTATTCCGCCGCATTTAGCTCCCAAAAGATTAGTATATACCACAGAACTTTCCTATCTTTGTAGCGCAAGATAAAAACAGGATATACTCTTTTATAACATAACTTAAATAATAAGAATTATGGAATTTGTAACAAACGAAAAACTTACCATTGTTGGTGCTGCCGGTATGATCGGTTCTAACATGGCTCAGACTGCTATCATGATGGGTCTGACTCCGAACATCTGTTTGTATGACCCGTATGCTCCGGGATTGGAAGGCGTAGCTGAAGAATTGTACCACTGCGGTTTCGAAGGCGTAAACGTAACTTTCACTTCTGATATCAAAGAAGCGCTGACTGGTGCAAAATATATCGTAAACTCAGGTGGTGCTGCTCGTAAAGCAGGTATGACTCGTGAAGACCTGTTGAAAGGTAACGCTGCTATCGCAGAAGAATTCGGTAAGAACGTAAAACAGTACTGCCCGGATGTAAAACACATCGTTGTTATCTTCAACCCTGCTGATATCACTGGTTTGATTACATTGCTGTACTCTGGTTTGAAACCAGGTCAGGTTACTACTTTGGCAGCTCTTGACTCTACTCGTCTGCGCAGCGAATTGGCTAAACACTTCGGAGTAGCTATGGATGCTGTTGAAAACTGCCGTACTTATGGTGGTCACGGAGAACAGATGGCTGTATTTGCTTCTACAGCAAAAGTTAACGGCAAAGCTCTGACTGACATCATCGGTACAGACGCTCTGACTAAAGAACAATGGGCTGAAATCCAGCAGAAAGTTACTAAAGGTGGTGCAAACATCATCAACTTGCGTGGCCGTTCTTCATTCCAGAGCCCATCATACGTTTCTATCGAAATGATTGGTGCTGCTATGGGTGGTAAAGCATTCCGTTGGCCGGCTGGTACTTACGTATCAAACGATAAGTACGATCACATCATGATGGCATGGGAAACTTCTATCACTGCTGACGGTTGCCACTGCGCTGCTTTGAACGGTACTGCAGAAGAACAAGCTGCTTTGGATAAGAGCTATGAACACTTGTGCGCACTGCGTGACGAAGTAATCGCAATGGGCGTTCTTCCTCCTGTTTCTGAATGGAACAAACTGAACCCGAACATTAAATAATCAGATATATACCTGATTTAAGAAGAAGGAGACTGTATACCAGTCTCCTTCTTTGTTTTTTATAGTAACCAAACTCATGAAAACTTGTTTATTAAAAATCTTTTTTAACAAAATCCGATGAACCAGCCTTACAATCACTCCGTTATATAGTTTTTAACAGCTTATAACCGGAAACTAAACTATGAAATTCAAAAACGTCTTGATCTTTTTCAGTCTATCGTTCTGTTATATACCGTTGCATGCCCATAACTTCTGTGAAGAAGCTTTTTATAATTTCCCTGACTCTATTTCACAAATAACCGGTTCGCAAGAAACAAAGCATCCGACCGCCAAAGAAAGTTTTAAAAGGAATTTTTCATATATGGGAATCCCCTTTATCACAGCCGGGCTGATCGTAAAAGAACGCAATACTGATTTCCGGACGCTCCGCAACCGGTTTAAGCCAGCTTTTCATCATCGATATGACGACTATACACAATATGTTCCTCTGGCTGCTACTTGGGGAATGAAACTGGCTGGTGTTCAAAGTCGCAGTTCATGGAAAGAACTGGCAGTGAGCAATGTCTTTTCGGCTGCATTGATGGCAGGATTTGTCAACTCTTTAAAATACACCACCCGAGAAACCCGTCCGGACAATACATCCAACAACTCATTTCCTTCAGGACATACGGCCACAGCTTTCATGTGTGCCACCATTCTTCACAAGGAATATGGCATGAAAAGTCCCTGGTACAGCATCGGAGGATATACACTGGCCGGAATTACGGGAGTTACACGTCAGCTTAATAACCGGCACTGGATCGGCGATGTACTTGTAGGAGCAGGAATAGGCATGATTTCTACAGACTTGGGATATTTTTTCTCTGATCTGATTTTCAGACGTGATAATGCAGATACATGGAAAACAAATACTGCTTACGACCGGTATGATACGCCCTCGTTTCTAAGCTTTAACATGGGAATAGCATCCGGTCCTTCAGCTTTACGAACAGCAGAAATATATGATTCTGAAGGTGGCTCCCCGCTGGGTATGCACTTAAAGGTAGGAACAGCAACAGTTGTCAGCGTAGAGGGAGCTTATTTTTTCAATGCTTTTATCGGAGCAGGAGGACGTTTGAAGGTGGCAACTCTACCTGTCATTGCTGATATCCCGGCAGAGAATATGAGAAACTTCGATATGGACAGCGATTTAAAAGAAGGCGCTCCAGTCAATCTATTTCTGCTCGATGGTCTGGAATCGGATCATCTGGGTATGTTCGATGTCGACCTGGGACTTTATTTTTCATATCCTTTCAGCCGGCATTTTCAGATAGGAAGCAAGCTGCTGGTAGGACGCAGAATAAATGCTAATTTCAAGTTGAATTCAATCTGTCGCATCAATCCACAAATATTCGACCGTGGGATTGTTAGTGAAGAAGTTTACAACCAATTTTATAAAGAAGACATCGACTACTATTACATGAATCAAGACGGAATCAGCCGCGATGAATTGCTGAACAGTTCTTTTGTAGATGACGATTTTCTGAACATACGTAAAAGTGCTACATATAAAATCGGTACGGGAGTTTCGTTTACCTACCGGTACAAGGAAGATGCAGCTCTCCGTCTATATTGTGACTACGACTTTGCCTCTCCCCGTCTGACATACGATTTAAAGAATTCCTGGACAGACGAAGAAGGCAATCGGAATGCCCACTCATATACTAAAAGAACACCTATGCATAACCTGACATTCGGTGCTTCCATTGCATTTATGTTCTGATGTAACTTCCATCCTGAAAAGCAGCAGAAAGAAAGTCGTTGCACATTCTACTTATTTTTATTATTTTCGCCTCTCGAAATGATAGACCAAGCCACCATAGACCGTATCCTCGATGCTGCACAGATTGTAGACGTAGTATCCGAATTTGTTACTCTCCGACGCAGGGGAGTAAACTATATCGGACTGTGCCCTTTCCACAACGAAAAGACTCCATCTTTCAGTGTTTCTCCCAGTAAGGGACTCTGCAAATGCTTCAGCTGTGGGAAAGGAGGAAATGTTGTTCATTTCATTATGGAACACGAACAGCTTTCTTATTACGAAGCACTGAAGTGGCTTGCCCGAAAATACAACATCGAAGTCAAGGAACGCGAACTGACTAATGAAGAAAAGCAGGCACAAAGCTTGCGCGAAAGTCTGTTTGTTGTCAACCAGTTTGCTTCGGAATATTTCCAGGATGTTCTTTATAATCACATCGACGGACAGCGTATCGGTATGACCTATTTGCGCGGACGCGGATTCCGTGACGATATTATCAAGAAGTTTCAGTTAGGATATAGTACCGACAGCCCCGATGCACTGGCAAAGGCTGCCATCCAGAAAGGATATAAGGAAGAATTTCTAGTAAAAACGGGACTCTGTTACCGTAAAGATAACGGTTCTTTGCACGATCGGTTCTGGGGACGTGTCATTTTTCCTGTTCATACCTTGTCGGGAAAAGTTGTAGCTTTCGGCGGACGTGTATTAAGCTCCGCCACCAAGAACGTACAAATGAAGTACGTCAATTCTCCCGAATCGGAAATCTATCACAAAAGCCGTGAGCTGTATGGTATTTACTTTGCCAAACAAGCTATTGTGCGGCAAGACCGCTGTTTTCTAGTAGAAGGATATACCGATGTGATTTCTATGCACCAAAGCGGTATAGAAAATGTAGTAGCGTCATCGGGAACGGCATTAACCTCCGAGCAAATCCGGCTTATTCATCGTTTTACAAATAACATCACCGTACTTTACGACGGTGACGGAGCGGGTATTAAGGCTAGTATCCGCGGTATCGACATGCTGTTGGAAGAAGGAATGAACATCAAGGTCTGCCTCCTGCCCGACGGTGATGATCCGGATAGTTTTGCCCGCAAGCATAATGCCACCGACTATCAGGCATATATCAATGACCATGAAGTTGATTTTATCCGCTTTAAGACCAATCTCCTTATGGAAGAAGCGGGTAAAGATCCCATCAAGCGTGCCTCACTGATTTCCAGTATCGTAAAAAGTATTTCGGTTATTCCCGACGCCATTGTACGATCGGTGTACATTCGTGAGTGCAGTCAGTTACTGCAAATGGAAGAAAAGATACTGGTAGAAGCTACTGCCAAACTGATAGAGCAGGCCAGAGAAAATAAATTTAAGGAAGAACAACGCAGACAATACCGGGAACGTCAGTTGGCTGCCACTACTCCGAATACTGGTACACCGGCTTCTTCCACTCCTGCTTTTTCTGAAGGCAATGCAACAGCTGGTAATGATATACCATTCACAGCATCGAATGATATTCCACTCCCCCCTCCTCCCGTTGAAGATTCCGGAAATAATGGAATCATACCCGATTTTCCTCCTGTTGAAACAGGAGAAGGGGCTGTCGTACCTACATCGCTGGGGAATGAAATTCCAGTTGATACATATACGTCATACATTCCGGCAGAAGGCAATGAGCAGAAAGTGTTCTATGCCAAGGAAGAAGACTTAATGCGTATGATTGTGCGGTACGGAGAGAAAGTAATGTGTTACATGGAAAATGAAAATGGAGAACAACTGCCTCTCACCGTGACCGAATATATATCCGAAGGGCTGAAAGAAGATGAATTGCAATTTCATGTCGCACTTCACCGCCAAATGTTGAAAGAAGCGGAAATGCACATTCATGACGAGAACTTTACCGCAGAACGTTACTTTATCGCACATCCGGTTCCAGAAATAAGTAAAGTAGCTGTCGATCTTGCCAGCGACCGCTATCAACTGAGCAAGTATCACTCAAAAGGACAAAAAATCATCAGCGATGAAGAACGCTTGCATGAACTGGTTCCACGTTTGCTGCTCGATTTTAAGCTATCCATTGTAGACGAGGAAATGAAACATACGCTTCAAGCACTTGCCAATCCGGAAATAGCCAATGATCCGCAACGCTATATGGAAATCATGCAGCGTTATAAGGAGCTGCACGAAACACAAAGTATCATGGCTCAGCGTGCCGGCGACCGGGTGGTGCTGAAATTATAATCCTCTCTGCCGTCTGCCGGAATCACTTAAAAGAGTTGGTCGCATCAATTCCCAGTTGTCTCAATATAGAAACGATCTCATCGAACTTTTTCACTGGAACCCTTTCTATCGGATAGCAGTGATAAGCAAAATCGGTATCTAGAAACTCTATGAAGGAGATAAATTCATGACTCACAAAAGGTGCTGACGTGAAATTAACCTTCCGAAGGTCCGAATAAGCAAATTTTACAGGTTCATCTTCATCCGGCCGCTGCAAGACCATTTCTCGCGGTTCCAGCGTCAATGCATACTGACAAGAAATACCCTGATAAAGTGTAAATAATGAAAGTCCTACATGCCCTATTCCAATCAATAACACTAAAAGTCCCGCCAGCCACACATGAGGAGTTCCAAAAATCACCAAACATGACCAGAAGAAAACAAACGCCCCAAACAACAACTCAAAAATTCCCCACCTACGACGCGAACGCATACACTTCGGAAACTCATTATAAACATGAACTACGGCCAAGCTATCCACCTGCTTGAGGGGAGTTTCATAATTGGTAAAAGGAATTTGCCGTGCCAACAGATATTGCACAACCCAGGCCGGGTTCAGGCGAGATCCCCTATTCAACCACATGCCTTGCAATTGTGCTCCACGTACAAAACCCGACTTCAAAGTAAAGATAAACACACCCAGTCCATCCAGACAATACCAATAAGGTTTGCACTTGCTGGGACGAGGCTTATAATATTGCATAAACGTGAAACCTGCAATCTCTTCCACATTAACGTGCTTGCGTTTCAACCAGCACTCCACCTTGCGTTCTTTCTCTTCTTCCAGTACCATGATCTTAGATTTCTTTGAGTTATCCTAAATCTGATTATCAGACGATAACAAACTTACAAAAAATTAAAGGACCATGTACTTAACTGTTTCCTTTTTTACAAGATTACGAAATAACCGACCAGTTCACATTCTTTTTCCGAAGCTCCTTCAACTGCTGCCATATAATCGCATTTTCCGGACGTTCTCCATTCGGATCGGCATCAAGCAAATGCTCGGCTATCTCACGTACAAATTGTAAGAGCTGTCCGTCGCGGGCGATATCGGCAATTTTCAAATCGAAGGCTACACCACTCTGCTGCGTTCCTTCCAAATCACCCGGACCGCGCAACTTCAAATCGGCCTCTGCAATCTCAAATCCATCATTCGTTTGCACCATGATTTCGATACGTTTACGCGTTTCTTCCGTCAGCTTATATCCGGTAACCAGAATACAATATGACTGGTCCGCTCCTCGTCCTACACGTCCGCGCAACTGATGCAACTGCGACAAGCCGAAACGCTCCGCATTCTCTATCACCATAACCGAGGCATTGGGCACGTTCACCCCCACCTCAATTACCGTAGTAGCTACCATTATCTGAGTTTCATTGGCCAAGAAACGCTGCATCTCCTCATCTTTCTCTGCAGGTTTCATTTTACCATGTACCTTGCTCACCTTATACTCCGGAAACTCTTCACAGATATGCATATACCCGTCTTCCAGGTTCTTGATATCCATCTTCTCGCTTTCCTGAATCAGCGGATAAACAATATATGCCTGCCGTCCTTCCTGTATCTGCTTCCGTATGAAAGCATACATCGAAGCACGACGATTGTCAAACTGATGAACAGTCTGAATAGGTTTTCGCCCCGGAGGAAGTTCGTCGATAACCGAAACATCAAGATCGCCATACAATGTCATAGCAAGTGTACGTGGGATAGGAGTTGCCGTCATAACCAAGACATGAGGCGGACAGGTATTTTTTGCCCACAGCTTGGCACGCTGGGCTACTCCGAAACGATGTTGTTCGTCTATCACCACCAATCCCAAAGAAGAAAAGTTGACAGTATCTTCTATTACCGCATGAGTACCGATAAGGATATGTACATCTCCCGTAACCAGATCTTTCAGAATTGTTTCCCGGCGCTTTCCTTTTACTGTTCCGGTAAGCAGCTCCACCCGTACATTCATACCCGCCAGAAAACGACATATCGTTTCATAATGCTGAGTAGCCAGAATTTCTGTAGGAGCCATCATGCAAGCCTGATAGCCGTTGTCCAGCGCAATCAGCATAGTCATCAGGGCAACAAGTGTTTTTCCGCTACCCACATCTCCTTGTAGCAGACGGTTCATTTGTCTTCCGCTTCCCATGTCACGGCGCATCTCCTTTATCACCCGCTTCTGTGCTCCAGTAAGCTGAAAAGGAAGATTCTGCGAATAGAAAGTATTGAATATCTCTCCTACTTTGCCAAACACCAGTCCGCGGAACTTATTTCTCCGTTCTTTGGTATAGCGAAGAATATTAAGCTGGACATAAAACAGTTCCTCGAACTTCAAACGGTATTGTGCTCTGCGGAGCAAATCAGGGTTCTGAGGGAAATGAATGTTATACAGCGCATCAGTAAGCGGCATCAGCCGATAATGATCCACTAGTTGCGAACTCAAGGTTTCTTCAATAATCTCCTTCTGAAGCGCCCCGAAAAGATTTTTCATCAGTTTTTCCAGCGCATGCGAATTGAGATTGCTGCGCTTCATCTTTTCGGTCGTATTATAATAAGGCTGAAGCCCCATTGTAGAAAGAGTAAGCTCCTGTGCCGGATCAATATCCGGATGAGCTATATTTATTCGTCCATTAAATACGGTCGGCTTGCCAAAGACAATATATTCTTCATTTGCCTTATATTTCCCCATGATGAATTTCAGTCCCTGAAACCATACCAGATCAACAATACCCGTTCCGTCGGAAAAATGTCCGACCAGACGCCGCTGGCGACCTTCACCCATTGTTTCAAAGCTGAGTACCTTACCTTTTAACTGTATGTAAGGCATATTTCCATCTATTTCATGGATATAATACAGACGACTACGGTCGACATACTTATAAGGGAAATAATACAACAAGTCCCGAAAGGAATAGATATTCAGTTCCTTGTTCAGTATGGCCGCACGCTGCGGGCCCACCCCTTGCAAATATTTTATGTCACGCGTAGATAAATCGAACATTTATTTAAACCAGAACTTCTGCAACTTTCAAGTCGAATGGAGTAGTAAGCTTTATATTTTCACGATTTCCCGGTATTAAGAAGACAGGATGCCCCAAAGCCTCCACTACCGAAGCATCATCTGTAAAAGCGGAAGTATATGTTTGTCCGTAAGCCTGTTTCAGTAACGATGCAGTAAAGACCTGAGGAGTCTGCACCAGTTTATAACAGTCGCGTGGTACAGTCACACTCTTTTCGTCTGCCTCTATCCGACGGACTGTTTCCACTACATCAATAACCGGAATTACAGCTTGCTTTTCTTCAGCAGCAGCATAACAGGCAGCTATCACTTCCTGAGAAACAAAAGGACGTACACCATCGTGCACTCCTACTACACTATTCCTATCATCCACCAAGACCAGTCCGTTCTTTACAGAATGAAAACGAGTTTCTCCGCCGTTGGCGATACGATGGGGCAGCGTAAATCCATATTCCGCACAAAGGCGCTTCCAATAGTCCTGCTGGTCTACCGGAAGTACCAATATGATATTTATACATTTATCGTAAGCATAAAAAGCCTCCAGCGTACGCATCAGTACAGGCTTTCCCTTTACCGGGATAAACTGCTTGGGTATATCTCCCCCCATGCGTAAACCTTTACCTCCTGCTACGACAATGATATATTTCTTCATCAGGCAAGCAACATTCCTTTTTTAACTTCCAAAGCTTTTTCTGCTCCTGCATATTTTTCCAGAATAGCAAAAGCAAAAGCCGAAGCAGCACCTGGACCTTTACCGAGGATAAAGTTATCGACAACTTCAACCATATTGCCTGTATATTCTGCACCTTCCAGATATTTGTCGAAGCCCGGATAGCAAGTAGCCTTCTTGCCTTTCAGCAAACCACGCTTGCCATATACCATAGGAGCTGCACAAATAGCAGCAAGAGGTTTACCTGCCGCAGCAAAACTCATAATCAGTTTGTCGAGTCCTGCATGAGCATCCAGATTTGTCGCTCCCGGAAGTCCACCCGGAAGAACAACCATTTCCACATCTTCTTCCTTCAAATCCTCGAACAGCATATCTGCAACGATAGGAACCTGATGTGAGCTGACAACGGTCTTTTCACCTGTTACCGACACAGTTTTTACATTCAGTCCCCCACGACGCATTACATCGAGTGGAAACATGGCTTCCATTTCTTCGAAACCTTCTGCCAAAAAGATACAAATAGTTTTCATAATATGATGAATTTAAATATGCTTATAGTCTTATTTCAACTTAAAGTAATAGGTTATCGTACCACTCTGATTGTTTACACCGTCTACCGAATTGAACCGAGCTCGACGAGCTGCCTCTTCTGCTGCACGACGCAAAGCGGGATTTACCGTATTGGTCCGTTTGTTTATACTCGTGCTGATGACTCTTCCGGCAGGATTTACAACGATAGTAACCACAACTCTTCCTTCATCCTGTACATTGTATACAGGAACAGGCAATCCTCCAGGTCCCAAAGAACGTCCGTTCAAGTCGAATGTTCCATATCCTCCTACTCCTGAGGTCTTTCCCGTATTTCCATTTCCATCCGGACTGCCTTCTATGCCTTGTCCGGAAGTAGCCGAACCCTTACTACCCATTTTAGATCCTTTACCAAATGCCCCGGCAATCTTGTTGGCAGCAGCCTGAGCAGCAGCACGTTCTTCTTCAGCACGCTTTTCGGCTTCAGTTTTTTCCTTGGGTTTGGTTACAACAGGTTTTGTTTCCTGCTTCTTTTTAGGAGTAACTTCTTTTTTAGGTTTTTCTTCTTTCGGCTTTTCCTTTTTTACCTGAATAGAAGGTTCATCATCCTGCGTAATCATAGGCTGTTTCACCTCCGGTTCCGGAGTTACTTCCGGTTCGGGTACAGAAGTTTCCGGCTGCGGCAATACATCAACCTCCGTCATTGTATACGGATCGGCATCTCCCTGAGCCATTTGTGTATTACCAAGCATAACCGGCACACCTCCTTCTTCTTGTATCTCAGGACGAGTAAGTGAGCAAAAGAGCAGCAATAGTACCACAAAGATATGCAGCACTACCGTTCCTATTATTCCGGTTACTTTACTTTTCTTCACTGTATTCTTTTTTAATTCTGTTTGTCAGGGCGGCGAGTAGCCAGAACCATTTTAAAATGATTTTCGTTGGCAATATTCAGGATACGGACAATTTCGCGATACGGAATCGACTCGTCAGCGTAAAGCGCCACATACATTTCCGGTTCCTTCGCAGCACACTCTTGCAAGAACGAAGGAACTTCGTCGAGTGCAAGCGGCATTTCATCCTCATTACCAAACGCCCCGTAATAATTCAAATCCTTATCGATAATTACCCGCGCCATAGGTTTGGCCGAAGTCTGCTCAGAACCCTGCGGAAGCAAGACCTTGATTGCATTCGGCGATACCATCGTAGAGGTAATCATAAAAAATATCAACAGCAAAAAGATGAGGTCGGTCATCGACGACATACTGAAGGCCGGAGATATTTTCTGTCTTCTTTTCAGTGACATAGGCTTCTTATTTTTCGTTTGGTTCGTTCATCAAGTCCATGAAAGCAATGGTACGAGCCTCCATCTGACTTACAACCTTGTCTACGCGATATACCAGATGATTGTAAGCAAACATGGTAGCAATACCCACAACCAGACCGCCTACAGTAGTAATCATCGCTTCATAGATACCGCTCGAAAGCAGAGTAATATCAATATTGTTTCCGGCATTAGCCATATTCCAGAAAGCACGAACCATACCAGTTACCGTACCCAGGAAACCAAGCATCGGCGCACCGCTGGAAATAGTAGCCATAATAGAAAGTCCGTTTTCCAGTTTTGCAACTTCAATGTTTCCGGTATTCTCGATAGCAGCCTGTACATCGGCAACCGGACGTCCCATACGCATGATACCTTTTTCAATCATACGCGAAGAAGGAGTATTGGTTATACGGCAGTAATTGATTGCCGATTTGATTTCTCCAGTCTTGATATAGTCGCGGATACGATCCATAAACAACGGATCTTCTTTACCCGCCTTGCGGATAGCCACCGCACGTTCAAAAAAGATATAAAAGGCTATGACAGACATCAGAGCCAGTACAATCATAATCCAACCACCTTTGCAAGCCATGTCCCAAAGGTTCATTTCCGGTTCTCCCGATGCAACAGGAGTCAATACGGGATTATTTCCCGTCATGGTGTCGGCAACGGTCTGTGCAGCTGCCAGCAGTGTCATTGTAATCATAATTTAACGAAGGCAATTTTTATATTCTTCAATAGTTTTCTTAAGTCCTAGATAGAGTGCGTCACAAATCAATGCGTGACCGATGGAAACTTCGTCCACCCATGGAATATTTTCATGAAAGTAAGCAAGATTCTCAAGGCTGAGATCATGACCGGCATTCAGTCCCATTCCCAACTTGCGGGTTACCTTTGCAGCCTCAACGAAAGGAGCAATGGCAGCTTCGCGATTCTTTCCATACTGTGATGCATAAGGCTCTGTATAAAGTTCCACACGGTCGGCTCCGGCTTTTGCCGCATACTCTATCATTTCCGTATCAGTTCCTACGAAAATAGAAGTACGTATACCTGCTTCTCCGAAAGTATCCATCAGTTCGGTCAGGAAAGAAAGATTATTTTTAGTATCCCACCCCGAGTTAGAAGTAATCTGGTCGGGAGCGTCGGGAACAAGCGTTACCTGATGCGGTTTTACCTTCAATACCAGGTCAATAAATTCTTTCGAAGGATATCCTTCGATATTAAACTCTGTACGAAGTATGGGACGAAGAGCCAACACGTCCGCATAGCGGATATGCCGTTCATCGGGACGAGGATGAACCGTAATCCCTTCGGCCCCGAAAGCCTCGCAATCCAACGCCACTTTTTCTACATCCGGGTTATTTCCCCCGCGAGCATTACGCAAGGTTGCTACCTTGTTTATATTCACACTTAGCTTAGTCATATTGAATTTATTTTATATCTTTGCGTCTACAACCTGCAAAGTTAACAGGTTTTGCGAGAAACCTGTTAACTTTACGTGACAAAAGATTGATAAAAAAAGCTACAAGATATGCAACGCAACCTCAGATTCGCCCTTTTTGGAAATACTTATCAGGAACATAAGTCGGCACATGTCACCCATTTGCTGGAGATATTGCGTGGCAAAGGAGCCGAAATCTGTATCAGCAACGAGTTTTACGACTTTTTGAAACAGCATACAAAAGCAAACCTCGACGGACTGGAGATATTCAAAGGTTACGACTTTAATGCAGACATGGCACTCAGTATCGGTGGCGACGGAACCTTTCTGCGTGCAGCAAGCCGTGTAGGAAAGAAAGAAATTCCTATCCTGGGCATCAATACCGGACGTCTGGGATTCCTTGCCGATATATCACCCGACCAGATGGAGGAGGCTTTCGATGAAATCTACGAAGGGAAATACCTTGCCGAACCTCGCAGGGTATTGCATCTGACATCCGAAGGATACGTGCTGAAAGGCTATCCCTACGGACTGAACGAAATAGCTATTCTGAAACGTGACAGCTCGTCGATGATTACCATACGGGCTTACATAAACAGTGAGCCACTCTGTTCGTATCAGGCAGACGGCCTGATTATCGCAACCCCCACCGGCTCGACAGGTTATTCACTCAGTGTAGGAGGTCCGATTCTTGTGCCGCAAAGCGGAACTATCAGTCTGACTCCCGTGGCTCCACACAGCCTGAACGTACGCCCGATTGTCATTCGCGACGACTGGGAAATCACACTCGACGTAGAAAGCCGAAGCCACAACTTTCTGGTAGCCGTGGACGGACGCAGTGAAACATGCCGCGAAGGAATCCGCCTGACGGTACGCCGTGCCGATTATTTCGTACGCATCGTAAAACGCTGTCATCACTCTTTCTTCAATACGCTTCGGGAAAAAATGATGTGGGGAGCAGACAGCCGTTTATAGTTCAGGAATACATACTGAGAGCTTCAGAAAAAGGCTTCACAAACTAGCGGAAAAAGCCCTATTTTTTCGTACAAAGATTGTCGAAGTTTGTACAGATTTAAAAAAAATATCCTGATGTTTTTCCGAAAACATCAGGATATTTTTTTAAAACGTCAGCAAGAATATAATACGTTTCTTACGAGAATATCATTCTTTTATCGAAAACAAGAATTTATCAATTGATTAACAGCGCATTACAAATACTCAGGCAGCTGACTCAACTTCATGCTGTTTGAACCTTTTATCAGGATATAATATCCCTGAGGCTTATGCATCCGGATATCAGCCAGCACTTCATCTACATGCTGAAAAGTCTGATAGGAATGAGTGGCTGCTGCAAATTCGGGACCAACCAGTACAACACGATCAAAACCACATTCCTTCAGATAATCTACCACCTTCTGATGTTCTTCCCGACTTGCTTCACCCAATTCCTTCATATCGCCAAGAATCACCATCTTATGCGGAGCTTCTACCTGACGGAAATTCTTCAAGGCAGCCATCATACTGGTCGGATTGGCATTATATGCATCCACAATCAGTTTATTATCGGCTGTTTCTTTCAGTTGCGACCGGTTATTGTGAGGCAGATACGACGCCAGCGCACTGCTGATATCATCATCAGACACTCCAAAGTAACGTCCGATAGCTGCTGCTGCCAGCATATTATCCAAATTATACGAGCCGATAAGATGTGTATTCACCTCGTGCGATACTCCTTCTGCTGTCCATCGGAAAGACAGGAAAGGTGAACAGCTTATCAGTTCTCCACTGACATACAAACCGGCAGTCTGCCCGTAACGCACACAAGTCAACCCTTCGGCAATGCCATTCAGGTAAGGATTTTCATTCTGGATAAAGATAGTAGCTCCACCTTTAGCCCGCAGAAAATCGTACAACTCTCCTTTCGTGCGGATAACTCCCTCGAAAGATCCGAAACCTTGCAGGTGAGCCTTGCCTACATTTGTTATAATTCCATAATCCGGTTCGGCAATATGTACCAGTGTCTTTATTTCTCCCGGATGGTTCGCCCCCATTTCGACAACCGCCATTTCGTGTTCTTTTGTCAGACGAAGCAACGTGAGCGGTACACCGATGTGATTATTGAAATTGCCTTCTGTATATAATGTATTGAACTTCCGGCTCAGCACCGTAGAAATGAGTTCTTTGGTTGTGGTCTTTCCATTCGTACCTGTAATGCCGATAACCGGCGTTTTCAGCTGCCGGCGGTGATAATTAGCCAGTTGTTGCAAAGCCTGCAAACAGTTGTCTACGAGAATTGTACCCTCACCCGCATATTCAGGTTCGTCGATTACAGCATAGCGGCAACCCTGCTTCAAAGCCTGTGCGGCAAAAGCATTGCCATTAAAAGTTTCTCCTTTCAGGGCGATGAACATAGAACCCTCAGGACAGTTGCGGCTATCGGTGGTCACCTTACCGCATTCCATAAAACATTTATATAATTCTGCTATTTCCATATTTTCTGTAACAAAATATTCCGGCACAAAGATAACGTAATTTAATTTCCCGCGACTGCGAAAAAACAAATTATTGTGTGTACATTTGCAGCGCTTAAAGACGTATTCATCGGACATGGAAAACAGTATCACGAAACTTATCAATGTAAAGGGACAGTTAATGGACTTATCCTACCCGCAGGTAATGGGTATCCTGAATGTTACTCCCGATTCTTTTTATGCCGGAAGCCGGAAACAGACAGAAACGGAAATTGCAGAACGTACACTTCAAATCGTGTCGGAAGGGGGAAGCATTATCGATGTAGGAGCTTATTCATCACGCCCCAACGCAGAACATATCAGTGCGGAGGAGGAAATGTCTCGTCTGCGTCACGGACTGGAGATTGTATTCCGCGAATGTCCCGATGCCATTGTTTCGGTAGATACGTTCCGAGCAGATGTTGCACGTATGTGTGTAGAAGAGTACGGCGCAGCCATCATCAACGATATAGCAGCGGGCAATATGGATGAAAACATGTTTGCAACCGTAGCCCGGCTCGGTGTCCCCTACATCATGATGCACATGCAGGGAACTCCGCAAAGCATGCAGCAGGCTCCACACTATGACAACGTATTGAAAGAAGTATTATATTACTTTTCTGAAAAAGTACAGAAACTGCGTGACCTGGGAGCCAAGGATATCATCATCGATCCGGGATTCGGATTCGGAAAGACGCTGGAACACAACTACGAGCTACTGGACAAAATGGAAGAATTCCAGATATTCGAACTGCCTGTACTGGTAGGAGTTTCACGCAAGTCGATGATTTACCGCCTGCTGGGAGGAGGACCGGAAGATGCCTTGAACGGGACAAGCGTTGTCAACACGATAGCCTTGATGAAAGGAGCCGACATCCTGCGTGTACACGATGTGCGTGCCGCATCCGAAGCAGTCAAAATAGTTGCCTCCATGAAAAAGTTAACTCCTGTAAGTTTGTAAATATAAAATTATGCCTTTCGATATTTCCATACTTAGCGTCAAAGATATTATCGACATTCTGCTGGTAGCGTTTCTGTTATACAAAACCTACAAGCTGATGAAATCGTCGGGATCAATCAATGTATTTACGGGAATTCTCGTGTTTATCGTCATTTGGGTTATCGTATCGCAAGTGCTGCAAATGCGTCTGCTCGGTTCGATATTCGATAAGCTGGTAAGCGTGGGAGTCATTGCACTGATTGTAATCTTTCAGGATGAAATACGTCACTTCCTGCTCTCGCTTGGTTCACGCCACCGCACAAGCAGTCTGCTTCGCTTTTTTAAGGGAAGTCAGAAGAACGACAACAGCAAAGAGGCCATCATGCCTATTGTCATGGCTTGCCTCAACATGAGTAAAGGAAAAGTGGGCGCACTGATTGTCATCGAAAAGAATTTTCCACTGGATGACATCGCACGTACAGGAGATATCATCGATGCGAACATCAATCAGCGACTGATAGAAAATATTTTTTTCAAAAACAGTCCGCTACACGATGGAGCTATGATTATCAGCAACAAACGTATAAAGGCTGCCGGATGTATTCTTCCGGTATCACATAATCTGAACATTCCGAAAGAGTTGGGACTAAGACACCGTGCAGCACTGGGAGTTTCTCAGGAAACAGATGCCATGGCAATTATCGTTTCCGAGGAAACCGGAGGTATTTCCATAGCCTATCAGGGTGAGTTCTACCTAAAACTGACGGCTGAGGAACTGGAAAGAATGCTTACGAGTGAAGATGAGCTTTAAGGATTAATCCAACATCAGGCTCATATAGGGGTGAAGGTCTTTCAGTACAAGAGCAGTCAGCTCGCTTATTGTGACACAAACATACTCTTTTCCCATCTGATAACCTTGTATCATCTTCCCCGGAGAAACCGTGTAATATCCATTGTTTTCTCCGATAGCCTCGTCTCCTTGCAGATGAATACAGAGTTCCTCCCCTTGATAAACAGCAGTATACAACTCAAGGCAAGCAGGAACATTTATTATGCGTGCCATGCCTAATTCATGCATCTCGGCAGCAAAAGGAAGTATGCATGTCATGTTTTCGGCTTGATAAAAAGCAGCGAGTTGATGTAATACAACTGTCAGGTCCGCCTCGTCAGACAGAAGTATTTCTTTGACAGAAAGTGTCTTTTCCTGCATCAGGCAAAAGATAAGTCCGGACAAGATATCACCCTTATAAATTGTCCATACATCACCTTTGCTCAAAACCAGATCAGACAGCACAACATGGAAATCATCAAAGGTGTGCTGTATGCAGCACGACCGCCTGTTCATTTGTTCATTAAAGTATGGATAAATTGTTTTTTCAGGGTTTTTCAACAGATCTATCTTACTCATTTTCAGATATGATACAGAGTTATTAACAGGTTGTTCATAACTGTTGATAACTTTTTTCAGCACACCATAACGAAAACAAGTTGCGTAGCCTGAACGAGCATAATATCCTTTCAACCAATCTTCGGCAGGAATTAGTGTTGAGAACATGATTCCCTCATCGAACATGGAACGATGTGTTTCCTCAAGCAGGCGACGCATAGCCCCTCTTGCCCGATAATCAGGATGAGTACAAGCACCCGAGATATATGAAGTAGCTACCGTCCGGCCACAAAATGTCATCGGATAAGATATCATCTGAAGCGCAGAAATCACCTTACCATCTTCTATTATCGCTTTATTAATCTGATCGGTATAACGTAAACGGAAATAAAGGTCTACAAATGCTTCATCATCATTGAAACAAGTTTCCCAAAGTTGCCTGACTTGTTCTTTTACGCTCATTGTAATTCCACGATATATTTTTCAAGAAGAGTTTCAGGATAATAAGATAATTTAGCCTTACGCAGTCCTTCCAGCCCCAGGTCTTCCTCACGGTTGATATAAATGTACTGTTCCGGAATACGATTAGCAAACTCATTGTTAATCATAGCATAGGCTCCTTCTATATCTGTATTTGCTTTCTCTACACAAGTATCGAAAGTTTCATTGTTTATAGGAGCTCCGAAAGTAAATGCTACAATCTCTCCGTTAACATGCAATACTCCTCCTCGCAAATCCAGTTCGTTAATATGCTTCAACGCATCAGTCATCGAACGCCGTTCTGCTATCAGAGCTTCATTCTCTGCACAGTCGTTTGCTTTACACCACATGCTTTCCAGACGCAGACACTCAGGGACGAGTTCGGCTGTCAACTCCTTATATTCATAATTAGGATAAGCTGCTTTAAACCGATTGATATGATTCCGTTTAGGCTGGTACTTTTTTCCACGAAGCGTTGCCAGATCAGAACGAAGATATACATAATCGAAATAATCACGATCGGCTGTAAACGTAAAACGCCCCGGAAAAGCAGCTTCCAGTTCTGCACGCATATAGCTACATACACCCAACAAACGGAAAGGAACACCTTTGCTGCGCGCATCCTCTATCAGCACGTCAACAATTCGATGTACATCGCCTTCACCCACCGGCATCATATATGCCAGTTCATTATCTGCATAAAAACGGAACAACAGAAAGCCGTCCATTTCAGCAATTTCCGTCTGGTACAAAAACCTCCAGCTATACAGATTAGAAAACGACAAATCGCAGTTACGGCGCTTGCTTGTTAAAGTATAACGCTGCACAGTTTCCTTATCTTCCAGTTCTATGGGTCTAAATGGTATCATATTATATTTCTTTTATTTTTCAGGCGTAACCATGCTTAAAAAGAAACGCACCGATATTAAAAAACATCGGCACGCTTCCACGAAACATGCTCGCATTGGATTTTATAATTTAATAGAGCCCCAACAGATGAAGGATAGTCGGAGTAAGCAAAGCAGTCAAAATACCGTTCAGAGTCAATCCCAGACTGGCATAAGCTCCATACTTTCCACTGACCTCCATAGCACGCGATGTTCCTACCGCATGCGAAGCTGTTCCCATCGAAAGCCCTTGCGCTATAGGACTTCCAACATGTCCTACCTGAAGTACCTTAAAACCACAAATAGCACCAAATAGTCCTACAACAATCACTACCGCTGCAGTAAGAGAAGGTATTCCGCCTACTGCATCCGAAACTTCCATCGCAATCGGAGTCGTCACCGACTTTGGAGCTAACGACATGATAACCTCTGGAGAAGCTCCCAGCAGTTTTGCTATAATAGTAACCGATACTAGTCCGACAAGACAGCCTGCTAATTGAGAAACAATTATCGGCATTAATTGTTTTTTTATCATGCGTAATTGTAGATACAAGGGAACCCCCAGTGCTACAACTGCCGGCTTCAACCAGAACTCAATCAAGGAACCTGCTTCATAATATTTTTCATACGAAACATTTGTCAGTTTCAGAAAACAAATCAGCAAGGCAATCGCTATCAATATCGGATTAAGAATAATCAAACCTGTTTTTTTCTGCAACTGTTTGGAAAGAAAAAAGAATCCAAACGTAATGGCGAGCAAAAAGAATTTACTTTCTAAATATTCCATACTTACGAACCAATTGATGAACCCAACCTGTAACAACTAACACTAATACCGTACTTACTAAAGTAGCAATGACAATAGGCCAGAACTCGGCAGCAATAATGTCAAAATATAACATCAGCGCCACCCCCGAAGGAACGAAGAAAAAGCCCAGATTAGCTACTAAGAAATCGGACAATCCCTGCACCCAGTGCAGTTTTATCCAACCTAACTGTAAAAATAACGTAAGTAAAAGCATGCCAATAATACTCGACGGCAGCTTAATTCCCGTCAGATAAACTATCAGTTCACCTAACGCCAAACATCCAAAAAGGATAGAACATTGACGAATCATACCTATTAATATAATCTTGAAAACGGACGTAAAGTTATACAATAGGAGAAAACGCTGTATCGAAAGTGGCCTTTTTTATTTCTTCTGCTATTAAACATAAGTTTTTTGCATACTTTAGGAGAAAAAAAACTCGCTTTTGCAAACTAGATATTACAAAAATGCGTATTTTTGCAGTGCGATATATACTTCTTGTTATCGCGCACGATAAAAGAATCACATATAATAAATATATTCATTAAGTCATGGATTTAATTAGTCAAATCGTTGAACGCGCTAAAGCAAACAAACAGCGCATTGTGCTTCCGGAAGGAACTGAAGAACGTACTTTAAAAGCTGCCAATCAGATATTGACAGATGGTGTAGCTGAGCTGATTCTGTTGGGAAATCCCGATGAAATCATGGGTCTGGCAAAAGAATGGGGCTTAGGAAATATCCATAAAGCAACAATCATCGATCCGGAAAACCATCCGAAACAAGAAGAATACGCACAATTGTTATGCGAACTTCGCAAGAAAAAAGGAATGACTATCGAAGAAGCCCGTAAACTGGTTCTCAATCCATTATACTTGGGCTGTTTGATTATCAAAGCGGGCGATGCTGACGGTCAGTTGGCTGGTGCACGCAATACTACCGGCGACGTTCTGCGCCCTGCATTGCAAATTATCAAAACAGCTCCGGGCATTACTTGCGTATCAGGTGCCATGCTGCTTTTGACTCATGCTCCAGAATGTGGTGACAATGGTGTATTGGTAATGGGTGACGTAGCCGTAACTCCTGTTCCAGATGCAAACCAATTGGCTCAAATCGCAATCTGTACAGCACAGACAGCTAAAGCAGTTGCCGGACTTGATCCACGTGTAGCTATGCTGAGCTTCTCAACTAAAGGTTCTGCTAAACATGAAGTTGTAGACAAAGTAGTAGAAGCATTGAAGATTGCTAAAGAAATGGATCCAGCATTGAAGATCGACGGTGAACTGCAAGCAGATGCTGCCTTGGTTCCAAGAGTAGGTGCAAGCAAAGCTCCAGGTTCTGAAATCGCAGGAAAAGCTAACGTATTGGTTGTTCCATGTCTGGAAGTAGGTAACATTTCTTATAAACTGGTTGAACGTTTAGGACACGCTACTGCCGTAGGACCTATCCTGCAAGGTATCGCACGCCCTGTAAACGATTTGTCACGCGGATGCTCTATCGACGACGTTTACAAGATGATCGCTATCACAGCCAACCAGGCTATTGCAGCAAAAGCTCAATAATTAGAAACTTAATTTATACAGCATTGTCATTCAGACGTCATTCAATGCAATCTCGTTCTGAATGACAACTGTTTTTATTTCACATTAATAAAACAATAAAATTCATATATGAAAGTATTAGTACTCAACTGCGGTAGTTCATCAATCAAGTACAAATTGTTCGAAATGACTACCAAAGAAGTCCTCGCACAAGGAGGTATCGAAAAAATCGGTCTGCCAGGTTCTTTCCTGAAGTTGACTTTGCCTAACGGAGAAAAGAAAATCCTTGAAAAGGACGTACCTGAACATACTACTGGTGTACAGTTTATTTTCGACACACTGACTAACGCAGAATACGGTGCAGTAAATAACTTGCACGAAATCAAAGCAGTAGGTCATCGTGTATTGCACGGAGGAACAAAATTCAGCGGTTCTGTATTGATTGACGACGCTGTTATTGCAGCTGTAGAAGAATGCTGCGACCTGGGCCCGTTACACAATCCAGCAAACCTGAAAGGTATCTATGCTGTACAGAAACTGTTGCCTGAAGTACCACAGGTAGCTGTATTCGATACTGCTTTCCACCAGACTATGCCCGACTATGCATATCTGTATCCGATACCTTACAAATATTTCGAAAAATATGGTATCCGCCGTTATGGTTTCCACGGAACATCTCATCGCTATGTATCAAAACGTGTATGCGAATATCTGGGTATTCCACAAGAAGGTTCTAAGATCATCACTTGCCACATCGGAAACGGTGGTTCTATCGCTGCGGTAAAAGACGGTAAATGTATCGATACTACTATGGGACTGACTCCGCTGGAAGGTCTGATGATGGGTACACGTTGCGGTGATATCGACGGTGGTGCTATCACTTATATCATGAAAAAAGAAGGCCTTACACCTGATGAAATGTCTACTCTGCTGAACAAGAAGAGCGGTGTATTGGGAATGTTCGAAAAATCAAGTGATATGCGTGAACTGGAAGATGCAGTAGCCAGAGGAGAAGAACGTGCCATCCTTACAGAAAACATGTATTTCTACCGCATCACTAAATACATCGGTGCATACGCAGCTGCAATGGACGGTGTAGATGTAATCTTGTTTACCGGTGGTGTTGGTGAAAATCAGGCTACAGCTCGTGCCGGCGTTTGTAAGACACTGGGCTACCTGGGCGTCAAGATCGATCCGGAAAAGAACAAAGTTCGCAGCAAAGAAGCGATCATTTCTACCGACGATTCTAAGGTAAAAGTTGTAGTTATCCCGACAGACGAAGAGCTGATGATTGCAACAGACACTATGGACATACTGAACAGCATGAACAAATAAGGAACAGCATACCTTAAATAGCTTAAAAAAGAGGATATTCCTCATAAGTTTTCTTATCTTTGCAGCGAGCAAAAAAGAAAGACTTATATGGAATGTCTTCTTTTTTTATGCCATCAAAACAACAAGAAACACGCCTCTATTATGAAAAAGAAAATCGTAACCTTTGGTGAAATCATGCTTCGCCTTACTACCCCGGATAACTTACGTATGCAACAAAGCCGTGAGTTCCTGGTCAACTACGGCGGTAGCGAAGCCAATGTAGCCATCTCCATCGCCAACTTTGGAGGAGATGTAGAATATATTACCCGCCTTCCAGATAACGCTCTAGGAGAAACATGTCTGGCCGAATTGCGTTCACACAATATCGGAACACGACATATCCTAATCGGCGGACACCGTCTGGGAACTTATTACATGGAAAAAGCCGCTGCCATGCGTAACTCAAAAGTCATTTACGACCGTGAGGGTTCTGCTTTCTCCGAACTGAAACCTGGAATGATAGACTGGCATGCAGCATTTGCCGACGCTGCAATTTTCCACTGGTCGGGCATAGATGCAGCACTGACTCCCGGACTTGCAGAGGTATGCAAAGAAGCTATTACCGTTGCCAAGGAAATGGGACTGACCATTTCATACGACATAAACTACCGAAAGAACCTTTGGAATTATGGTAAGAGTGCACAAGAAGTACTTCGTCCACTGATGGTGAGCAGTGATATCATGTTTGGTAGTGAAGGAGAATATGCTTTGCTGACTGGAATTCCTGCCCCAGGATTTAAGGCAACAAAAAGTGGCGAAACATACGATGTAAAAGCTTACGAAGAGTTTTGTAAGGCAATCAGCCAGCAAATTCCAAATTGCAAATACATATATATTGCCCTGCGTAACGTGATGAGTTCGGAACATCATACCTTTGCCGGAGTGCTTTACTCTAATGGCAGCATGAAATATACACGAGTATTCGATATCGACAACGTTATCGACTGCGTTGGTGTAGGTGATGCATTCTGCGGTGCTATGCTGTATGCACAACATGCTTACGAGGATGAACAGAAACGTGTAGATTTCTCAACCGCAGCTTCTGTTCTGAAAAATACAATTGCCGGCGACTATAACATCGTAAAAGTATCTGAAGTAGAAGGCTTGCTGGCTAAACATGAAAGTGGAGAGGTAGCTCGATAAAGCAACCTTACCCTATATAAAAATAGAAGCCTGCCGGACAATGTCTGGCAGGCTTTTGTTATGTATAAAGACCCTCTTTTATCGTACAGAAGTTTCTCCCTCGATATATTGTTCCAAGAACATTGATTCGCCATCGAATACTGCATACGAAAATTCATTAATCCAGTCACCCAGAATCATCATTCGTGATGAACGGCTCAGCATCAGGTCGAGTACGATATGACGATGTCCATAGATAAAGTAATTAATATCCGGATGTGTCTTCAGATACTCCTTGGTAAATAACACCAAAGGTTCTTTATCTTCACCCATATATTCCGGTTCTTTTCCATCTTTTCGTTTCAGGCGACTATGTTTTGCCCACTCCAGACCAAAGTCAATACTCCAGCGAGGATGCAGCATTGAAAACATACGTTGCAACGTTTTACTATGAAACATTGTACGAAGCAGTTTAAACTTACGGTCACCATCACCCAGACCGTCGCCATGAGCCAGGAAAAATTCCTTGCCATAAATCTCGCAAGTCAGCGGTTCACGATGAATCGTAACGCCACACTCCTTTTCCAGATAGTCACCACACCAGATATCATGATTACCGATAAAGAAATGCACCTCTACTCCCATATCGGTCAACTCGGATATTTTTCCCAGAAAACGGGTATATCCTTTCGGAACAACAAGCTTGAATTCGTACCAGAAGTCAAACATGTCGCCCAGCAGATAAACAGCAGCCGCCCGGTTCTTGATACTGTCGAGAAAGTTAACCAGCCGACGTTCCTGCGTACGACTATGCGCTATCGCACGTGAGCCCAGATGGGCATCGGAAAGGAAATACACATTCTTCATTTTGCTATATTTAGAGTTTGAACAATGAATCCAGATACGTATAGAAAGCAGGATCTTCACCTACTACAACCCGGGCTATTTTACCCTGAGGATCTATCACAATTTTTGTAGGAAACCCTTTAACGGCGTACACTACGGTCAAATCTTCCTGTCCCGCATTGCGTACATGCAGCCAGGGAATTTCATGCTCGGCAACAGCAGCCTTCCATTTCTTTTCCGTATCACCACAGTCTATGCCTACAATCTCCATCCGGTCTTTATACTTTTCGTAAGCCTTCTTCATATCAGGCAGCCCCTTAATGCACCAGCCGCACCAGCTTCCCCAAAAGTCCAGTACCACATATTTGCCTCGCAGCGACGAAAGAGCAAAATCCTTCCCATTGATATCTTTCAGCACAAACTCGGGAGCTTCTTTTCCTTCTTTGATATTTTGAGAAGCAGCCTTACGTGCTTCTGCCTCCTTCAAAGCATCCTGCATGGCAAGATAAAGCGAAGACATCGGCCCCGTCTTTGCCTTTTCGCCCACAAGAGGCAGCAAAACCTTGGCGCGAGCACCACCCAGGTCAGCAAGCAGATACACGGAAACATCACTATCGGGATACTTACGGATGTACTGTTCCTTACAATTGCTTATTTCATCGGCTATCGGTTGATAAATCTGACGCAGCGAGTCAATACGCTGAGGATTCAACTGGCCTTCCTGCTGCATCTTCATGATAACTTCCGTCGTAGCTTCCATCCGCTTTTGAGCAGACTTCCACCCTTCTGCAGCTTCGGCATAATTCTTATGGAATACATTCCCTTCTGCCTGATAATCGTCTATGGAACCTGTCAGCCGAACGGTTTCACCCGGAAAAGCGACTACGCTGACTGTTTTGCGCAACGAAGAAGCCTCACCACTTTTAGGCTTGGCGTAAAAATACATTTCAGCAGGCATATTACCTGTATCCACTTTATACGTAAAGTGTCCCTGTCGTATGGCTACTGCATCCGTTTTCAGGTTCTCACGCTTCAAATCGGATATGGGAAAATAATCTACAAGCAATGTATCACTGTCTATTCCCGACAGCCTGCCCTCGACTGTTGCTACCTGAGCAGACAAACTTCCGGCAAACAACCCGGCCGCTCCCGCAATCAGAAGCATACGTTTCGTATTCATAGACTCAGTTTATGTTTATCAAAGAAAACCCAGTTCCAGTTTTGCCTCCTCGGTCATCATGTCCTTATCCCATTCGGGTTCGAACACCAGATTAATTTGAGCAGCTTTCACCCCTTCTACCGATTCTATTTTCTGGCGGATATCCTCCATTATAAAGTCGGCAGCCGGACAGTTGGGAGCAGTCAGTGTCATGTCAATCACAACCTCACCATCATCCTGCAAGTCTATTTTATATATCAGTCCCAAATCGTATACGTTGACTGGAATCTCCGGATCGTATACGGTTTTCAGCATTTCTACAATACTTTCTTCTACTTTCAGTTTAGTTTCGTTATCCATAAAGCACGCTTTTAGTTACATGTGCAAATGTAATAAAAAAATGGAATAACGAAAATACACTCATATCCTTCCCTCATCGCAATAGCTATAATACCCGCCATCGGTTATTACCAAATGGTCGAGCAGACGGATGTTCATCACTTCGGCTGCCTGCCTCAACGCTTCTGTCAGACGGTCATCATCGCGGCTGGGCGATGTGTTTCCAGAAGGGTGATTATGGCAAAGTACCATGGATACCGCCCGTTTGAGCAGAGCTTCACGCAAAATACAACGGACATCCACCTGTGTGGAAGCAAGTCCGCCACGACTGATACAAATACGGTCTATGATTTTCGATGACTGATTGAGCAATAGCACCCAGCATTCTTCCACTGGAAGGTCACACATCAGCGGATAGAATACGTCGTATATATCTTTGGAGCATCTGATTTGTTTTCTTTCCAGCGGCTCCTCCTCCAGCCGCCGTCTGCCTATTTCCGAAGCTGCCAGAATAGTAATTGCCTTTGCCGGACCTATTCCCTTATAGCGGCAAAGTTCATCGATAGTTGTCTTCCCCAGTTCACTCAGACTGTTACGATAGTCGCCGAGCACCTTTCGCATCAGCTCCACCGCAGAATCTTCCGTATTTCCTGAACCTATCAGAATAGCCAGCAGTTCGGCATTCGACAAAGCAGCAGCGCCGTGCTGCATCATTTTTTCACGCGGGCGGTCCTCCTCCGCCCATTGGTTGATTGTCAGTTTATTATTACCCATTTACTCATAAAAGTTCTTCTCGAAGGCGGAAAAGGCTCCTTTGCCCCGCACACAGCGTTTCCACCATGCCGACAAGAAACCGGTTCCATAACCTGTCAACTGTATAAACGCAGCAACGACAGATAATATACCGATATACAAACTTTTATTTTGTATGGAAGAATCAACAAATATAATCAGAGCGAACAGTGCAAGCAACAAGAGTGCCCACGGACATATCAGCGAAGCAAGCAGCACCAACACTACCCCTACCGTAAATGCAGCAGGAAGCATGTGCACCAGTTTCAGCGATTCTGGATATTTTTTATATAAATTGATACGTGCGATACCCGAATTATGTACCTGCTTGAAGAACTTCTTCAGATCAGTGCGGCGTTTATGCCACACCCATGCTTCAGGAAACAAGCGGCAACGGCATCCGGCCTTGAATATCCGGATACTGAAATCAATGTCTTCGCCGAAACGCATTTTCGAGAAACCTCCCAACTTGCGATATACATCGGCACGTACTCCCATATTAAAACTTCTGGGGTAGAACTTATCCATTTTCTTTTTCCCGCCACGAATACCTCCTGTAGTAAAGAAAGAGGTCATGGCATAATTTATCGCTTTCTGTGTAGCCGAGAAAGAATCGTGTGCACGGTCTGGTCCTCCAAAAGCGTCGGCAGGCTCACGTTTCAACTCTTCATCGACAGCAGCAAGATACCCCGGAGGCAATACACAATCCGAATCCAAGATCAACAGATATTCTCCCCGACTGCGTTCTGCTCCAAAGTTACGCGTCTGCCCCGGTCCTGAATTCGGCTTATTATAATAATGTACATCCAACTGTGTACGGTATTTCTCTACCACATCTTCACAGGGTACAGACGAACCATCTTCTATAACCAATACTTCAAAATCACCAAGGGTTTGCTTCGTAAGACTTTGCAGCAATTCATCCACCTCATCCGGACGGTTGTAAACGGGAACGATAAAAGAATATCTCATAATCTGTATTTTCGGTTTCTGTTACAAATATACGTCTTTCTTTAAAGTATATTTTAATTTATAGAAGTTTATTCAACATTTCCCATTCATTACAAGAACATCCCCAAAAAACATCAGCATATTTCATTTATCTTTTGTACAAAAAATAAAAAAACATCGAGATATTTTCCCGATAAATTCAGCAAATAATTGACAAAGCCTCGTCATGAGTTTTTTTGTAACAAATATCTCGCTTTACGATAAGGATTTTCCTAACTCGAATACACAAAAAAAGATTTTTTTTCATTCTTTCTGTTACAAAAGATATAGCTTTACGTTTACCTTTTTGAAAACAATTCGTACGACCCGATATAAAAGCATGAGTAAAGAAACACTGACATCGACTTTCACTGAACTGAGAAAAGGTTTTCTCAGGCTAGCCATGCGCTTCCTGCCGAATAAGGAAGATGCTGACGATGCTCTTCAGGAGGCTTTCTTCCGCCTGTGGAAACATGCTGACCAGATCGGTTCACGAGAAGAAGCTGAAGCACTTACGGTAGTAACGGTAAAAAACCTGTGCATCGACACATTACGCAGACGGAATCACCTGCCTACCGTAGAGCTGGACGAGAACCGGGATGAATCTATTTCCGATTCTACGGCTGAGAGTATGGAGAAAGAAGAGCGTTTCCGTATGGTGGAACGCATTATCGAACTCAGACTGACTCCACTCCAGCAACAGATTCTGCACATGAAAGAATACGAAGGGAAAAAATACAATGAGATAGCCGATATACTGGGCATGCAGGAACCGGCAGTACGCATGCAACTTTCGAGAGCAAGAAAAGAAATCAGAGAATGTTACCTAAAACAAATGGAACGATGAAAGAATACGAACGGACTTTTCAACAGTGGAAAGAGTTGGCAGAACGCTACTTCGAAGCAGAAACTACCGAGGCCGAAGAAGAAGCGCTGGCACGCTTTCTGGCCACTCCTGCCGCACAAGGCAAGGAGTTCGACGAACTTCGTGCCGTAATGGGATACACCGCTACCGGACGTGCCATATACCACAAGCATCGTACACATAGCGTGCGACTGAGGTATTATGCAGCAGCCGCAGCAATAACCGGCATTATCGCACTGACAGCTGCCTGGCAACTGTCGGAAAGAACGAACGTATGTGTAGCTTATATCAATGGCGAACGTTGCACAGACAAGGAAATCGTTCTTTCGGAAGCAATGAAATCAATAGAAAAAGTAAAGCATGCTTCACCGCAGGAAACAGTGCAAGAGCAACTGTCTGATATATTCCAGACACTCGAGGCAGGCGAATCCGTATCAGTTGACAATCAAAAAGAATGAAATATATGATAAGACGATGGATTATACTAGGAATAACCATGCTGGCTGTGCTACCTCTATGGGCACAGAAAGGCATGCATGTGGAAGCCTTGTTCGACGGCCGTTTCAAGCAGGATAAGCGGGCGGTAGAAGTTCTTATCAAAGGGAAGGAACTGAAAAAATATCATCTGACCCTTTTCCGCAGCCTGACAGTAACCGACGCTCCGACACTATCCAAAGAAATAGAGGCACTCGTCAGTCAGGATGCAGAAACAGCTGTCGATAAGGAGGTAGGGAAAGTTGGCACACGGCTATATTACGGTTTTTTCTGCTTTCCACCCAAAAACGAAAGTTACCGCTACTTGTTTTACCGGAACACTTCGGTAGTTCCTAACAGCAACAAGAAGCCGGAAGTAACTGTTGTATATATGGAAGGACAGGTAACACTGGAAGAGTTGAAACAGATGTTCAAATAAGATAAAAACAAAACACTATAAAGATATGAAAAAAATGATTTTGCTTGTAGCGACACTGCTGGTTGCAGCAAGCGGATACGCCGAAAGTAAAGATTCATTAAAGGTTGAGAATGTAATGAGTGTAGAAAATCCAGAACGGGTAACAATTACAGAATCGGACAACCGTCTTATGGTAGAAATCGACGGAAAGAAAGATAATCCAAGTTTCCGTTATGTCCGCGAAGTAGAAATATCGCCTTCGGATGTTTCGGTCACCAAAGAACGTAGTGGCAACTGGGATTTTAATATTCCATTCAGGAAACGGACACCGGAACAAAGACATAAAAGAAACGAATTTGTAGTCAAAGACTTCAAAATAGGACTTTCTACCGTACAAGGAGCCCCCGACAACATGGATGTAAGCATGGGCTCATCGTGGGAAATTACAACTCCAACATTCGGCTGGGCTTATTATCCCTGGAATACGGAAACCTCTCTTTCCATCGGACTGGCATGCAGCTGGCGCAATTACCGGATGACCGGCAAACATCGCTTCGTAAAAGATGCTGGAACAGATATGTATATCGACAGCTATCCCGAGGGAGCTGATATTCAGTTTTCACGTATTAAGGTATTCAGCTGGGCAGTACCAGTCATGTTTACTCATGAAACAAGAAACAAGTTCAGTTTCAGCCTGGGCGCAATCGTCAATTTCAATACGCATGCCAGTCTGAAGACACGGTACAAACTGGACGGTCAAGAATACAAACTGACAGACAACAATATCCATCAGACTCCGGTGACCGTTGATCTTCAAGCCTCTATCGGCTACAAGAGTGTAGGATTCTATGTAAAATACAGCCCGTGCAAGGTACTCGATACGGCATACGGTCCCGAGTTTACAGCACTATCTGTAGGGCTTGTTCTGTTCTGACAACTAATTACAAACGAAAAGCCATTCCCGCAACATGCAGGAATGGCTTTTGAGTTTATATACCTTATTATATATAACTCCGATAGATTATGCTTTTACACGACCTACGTAAGAACCATCGCGAGTATCAACTTCGATGATTTCGTCCTGATTGATGAACAAAGGCACACGTACAGTAGCACCAGTTTCAACAGTTGCAGGTTTAGTAGCATTTGTAGCAGTATCACCTTTCAGTCCCGGTTCTGTATAAGTAACCTTCAACTGAACCTTAACCGGCAATTCAGCGAACAAGATAGTTTCAGTAGAAGCATCAGAAACAACGTCTACAACCATTTCTTCTTTCAAGAAGTCAACACCTTCAATCAAATCGTGAGCGATAGGCACTTGTTCGTAAGTTTCCTGATTCATGAAGATATAATCTTCACCTTCTTTATACAAGAACTGGTACGGACGACGTTCTACACGTACATCTTCCAGTTTTTCACCGATGTTGAAACGGCGTTCCAATACATAACCGTCTACAACATCTTTCAGTTTTGTACGCATGAAAGTGTTTCCTTTACCCGGTTTTACATGCAAAAAGTCGATACAGAAATACAACTTTCCATCCATACGGATAGCTGTTCCGATCTTAATGTCTTGAGCATTAATCATAACTAAATCCTTTTATTATATGTTATTATTGATTGTTGCGTAATAAATCCGCCACAAAATTAATCTAAATCATGAAAAAACACAAAAAGATTTGTCTAAAAATGACTTAGCTATTGGTTTATTTAAAAAAAGTCACTAATTTTGCAGCCCGAACGCATAGAATAATAACATAAATAGTATATACGAAAATGAAAAGAACTTACCAACCCTCTAACAGAAAGAGAAGAAACAAACACGGTTTCCGCGAAAGAATGGCTACTGCAAACGGTCGCCGAGTATTGGCTGCACGTCGTGCTAAAGGTCGTAAAAAATTGACTGTATCAGACGAATACAACGGCGTTAAAGCATAAGTACGTTAGACAGAAAGAATTAAGAAGGCCGCAAAATGCTGAGATAGCGTTTTGCGGCTTTTCTTTTCTCAACGCAACTAGGAAAAGAAAAAATTGTATCTTTGCAGAAATTATATAGATAAAAAGTTATGGTAACACTGAAAAACTTCTTTTCATTCAAAAATAACCGTTTTTTCTGGCTCAATATCATTGCAATGATTATCGTCATTGTAGTTGCCGTATTTGGAACTCTCTGGGGACTTGATCTTTATACACACCACGGAGAATCGTATGTAGTGCCTAATGTAAAGAATAAGAATTTAGATCAGGCACAGCTGTTGTTGAACCAACAGTTCATGCAGGGAATCGTTATCGACTCCAATTATGTAAAAGAACTGCCTGCCGGAATTGTACTCGACCAGGCTCCGGCCGGTGGCCTGAGAGTCAAGAAAGGAAGAACCATCTATCTGACAATTAACACAAACGAAGTTCCCAAAATTAAGATACCAGACGTAATAGACAACAGCTCCATGCGCCAGGCAGCTGCCAAGCTGAAAGCAATGGGTTTCAAGCTGACCGAACCAGAAATGGTTGCCGGTGAGCAGGACTGGGTGTATGGTATCAAGTATAGAGGAAGAGCCTTGAAAGCTGGCGACAAAGTGCCAAGTGAAGCTCTGCTTACACTATGTATCGGAAGTACTCAGATGCGTGATTCATTAAGTATGGATTCGCTGAACATGCAGATAGAAATGAACTCTTCTGAAGACGAAGCTCCTACCGTAGATGATTCTTGGTTCTAAGTAAAGATTTAAAAGCTCAAGAAATAAATGGCAGAAGACTATATAAACGAACTGGACGACTCACTGGACGATATAGAGCCGGTAGAACGTACCTCCGAATTATACGAACATTTCCGAGTTGTAGTAGATAAAGGACAGACACCGGTACGTATCGACAAATATTTGTTCGAACGCATTGTCAATGCATCCCGCAACCGCATTCAGACAGCTGCAGATGCAGGCTTTGTGATGGCAAACGGGAAACCGGTAAAAAGCAGCTATAAGGTAAAACCGCTTGATGTGCTGACTGTCATGATGGATCGTCCGCGCTACGAGAACGACATTATCCCGGAAGATATCCCGCTGGACATTGTATACGAAGACAATGACCTGATGGTTATCAATAAACCTGCCGGTCTGGTTGTTCATCCGGGGTGTGGAAACTATCACGGTACATTGGTTAATGCCATTGCCTGGCATTTGCGTGATGTCCCCTCTTATGACCCCAACGACCCGCAGGTAGGACTGGTTCACCGTATCGACAAAGATACTTCCGGCCTTCTAGTAGTAGCCAAAACTCCGGATGCCAAAACCAGTTTGGGCATGCAGTTCTACAATAAAACAACCAAACGTGAATATAATGCTCTGGTATGGGGAATCGTAGAAGAAGATGAAGGTACAATTACCGGAAACATCGGACGTAACCCCAAAGACCGTATGCAAATGGCTGTCATGAGCGATCCGACTCAGGGAAAACATGCAGTTACGCACTATCAGGTACTGGAACGTCTGGGATATGTCACACTTGTGAAATGTGTACTCGAAACCGGACGTACCCACCAGATCCGTGTGCACATGAAGCACATCGGACATGTATTGTTCAACGACGAACGTTACGGTGGCCATGAGATTCTGAAAGGCACTCATTTCAGCAAATACAAACAATTCGTAAACAACTGCTTCGACATTTGTCCTCGTCAGGCACTTCATGCCAAGACACTGGGATTTGTTCACCCACGCACAGGCAAAGAGATGTTTTTCACCTCCGAACTTCCTGAAGACATGACTCGTCTGCTGGATAAATGGAGAACTTATATAAGTAACAGAGAAGAATAACAAACAAATTATGAAACGCATTATCGCTATTGTAGCCGGAGGTGACTCTTCGGAACATGATGTCTCCATGCGCAGTGCAGAAGGCATATACTCTTTTATCGACAAAGATAAGTACACCTTATATATAGTAGAACTTACCAAAGAGAAATGGGAAGCACTGTTGCCCGACGGAAGCCGTGCACAGATTGACAAAAATGATTTCAGCTTCAGTCACGACGGTCAGAAGGTAAAACCTGACTTTGCATACATTACTATCCACGGTACTCCGGGAGAGAACGGTATCCTTCAAGGTTATTTCGAACTGCTAGGCATCCCCTACTCTACATGCGACGTACTGGTATCGGCCATGACATTCAGTAAATTTACTCTCAATCAGTATCTGAAAGGATTTGGTGTACGCGTAGCAGAATCTATGCTGGTAAATAAACATCATGGAATAAGTAATGAAGATGTTATCGAAAAAATTGGTTTGCCTTGCTTCATCAAACCTAATGCAAGCGGATCCAGCTTTGGAGTAACCAAAGTAAAAACTGCCGAACAGATACAGCCTGCTTTGGAAAAGGCTTTTGCCGAATCGGATGACGTCATGATAGAGGCTTTCATGGACGGTATCGAACTTGCCAACGGATGTTATAAGACAAAAGATAAATCGGTAGTATTCCCTATTACTGAAGTGGTAAGCAAAAATGAGTTTTTCGATTACAATGCCAAATACAACGGTGAAGTTACAGAAATAACTCCGGCACGTCTTAGTCCTGAACTGACTGACCGTGTACAAAAACTGACTTCGGCAGTCTACGATATTCTGGGTTGCAAAGGTATCGTACGCGTGGATTACATTATCACGGAAGGAGAAAAAATCAACATGCTGGAAATCAATACAACTCCTGGAATGACAGCAACCAGCTTCATCCCTCAGCAGGTTCGTGCAGCAGGTATCGATATCAAAGAGGTTATGACAGATATTATCGAAGATTCGTTTCAGAAATAACGAGAAATTACGTATATTTGAATTGTGACTGAAAAAATAAGAAAACATGAACATACCTGCCGAATTTGACGACATTCGTCCCTATTCACCCGAAGAACTTCCACAAGTATTCGAGGAATTGCTAGCCGACCCCTCGTTCCAGGCAGTGCTCACCAATGTCATTCCCGGTATTCCTATCGAGATGCTTGCCGCACAGCTGCACCAGTGCAAGACTAACCTGGATGTACAGAAGACATTTTTCTACAGCTTGCTTCACGGAATCATAGATAAGCACAGCGACGGATTTGACATGGATACATCATCATTGGATGACAAGAACAGAAATTATACGTTCATTTCAAACCATCGTGATATCGTACTCGATCCTGGTTTCTTGTCTGTCGGGCTAATAGATAATAATTTCCCTACAACAGTGGAAATTGCTATCGGAGACAACCTGCTGATTTATCCATGGATCAAGAAACTGGTACGCGTAAATAAGTCATTCATTGTGCAACGTGCCTTATCGATGCGTCAGATGCTGGAATCATCGGCCCGAATGTCACGCTATATTCATTTTGCTGTGACTGAAAAAAAGGAGAACGTATGGATTGCACAGCGGGAAGGAAGAGCTAAAGATTCCAACGACCGCACACAAGACAGCGTACTGAAAATGCTTGCCATGGCAGGTGAGGGGAATATCATAGACAGACTGAAAGAACTGAATATCGTTCCTACCAGTCTATCTTATGAATACGATCCGTGTGACTATCTGAAAGCCCAGGAAATGCAGCAGAAACGAGACATTGAAGGCTTCAAGAAAAGTCAGCAAGACGACTTGAACAATATGCAGACCGGTATATTCGGCTATAAAGGTAAAGTACACTTCCAGACAGGTCCTTGTATCAACGATGAGCTGGAAGCTTTACGCGGATTGCCTAAAACAGAAGTCTTCTCAAAAATATCTGAACTAATCGACCTGCATATTCACCGTAATTACCGGATATACCCGGGAAATTATGTGGCCTGTGATTTGCTGGAAGGAAAAGATACTTTTGCCGGTCAATATACGGAAGAGGATAAGGTCCGCTTCGAAACTTACTTGCAGAAAAAATTGGATATGATTCAGTTACCTGACAAGGATGAAGCCTTCCTGCGCCGTTGCATGCTGACTATGTATGCCAATCCTGCACTCAACCATCAGAAAGCTCTGAAAGTATGAAACAAGTGATAGTAATGGCTCTTCTTTTTTGCATCTTTCTTTGTGAAGGATGCAAGGAAGAAGACTATGTATATCCCAGTGTGGTAACTGAATTTATCGGTGCACAGACAAACAATGATGGAACAATTTCACAACTAGTAGCCGACGACGGGACTATATACTCAGTATTGCAACGCGACGGCCTTGGAGGGTTAGTTGCCGATACGCTTTACCGTACTATATCTATTTACGAACCTATCACACAAGAAAATGGCAAGGGAAATGTTGCCCAATTATATTCATGCCAACTTGTACTGTCGGTAAATCCACTTCCAGCATCCGATTTTAAAGGTAATATAAAAACAGATCCTGTAGATATACAAAGCATATGGTTATCAGGAGAATATCTGAATATGATACTACTTGTACAATATAAGGAGCTGAGTCATTTATACCATTTCGTTGATGAAGAAATTACCTCAGACCAAAGTGGAACACAAACACTGAATCTACGTCTATTTCACGATAGAAACAATGATTACGAAGCTTTTACCAAACAAGTATATCTGTCAGTTCCACTAAAAAATTATCTCCAGTTACTGCGGAAAGGAGATAAAATCCGTTTCAACCTCAATACATACAAAGAAGGAGAAACTTATCGAGAATTTGATTATCAATAAGAACAAACAATAAGCACTATGATAAAGAGTATTTACTTTATGTTTTTTGTATCTGCCTGCCTGTTCGGATTATTTGCATGCAGTGCAAAGGCGCAAGACAAATTCAAGAATCTGTCTTCTGATGATTTCGAAAAACTTATACAAGATGAAAACATACAGAGAGTAGACGTACGTACCGTAGCCGAATACAGTCAGGGTCATATTCCCGGAAGTCTGAACATTAATGTATTGGATGATAAATTTTCGGCAGAAGCAGATGAGCTTCTCGACAAAGAGCGTCCGGTTGCCGTATATTGCAAAAGTGGAAGAAGAAGCCGCAATGCAGCACGTCTACTGACTCAAAAAGGATTTAAAGTTTACAACCTGGATAAAGGGTTTGATAACTGGAAAGAATCTGGTAAAGATATCGAATTATAAATAAATCAAGGAGAATATTCTATTTCTCATAAAGATGAATGTATAATCCATACATGAAGCTTCATCCATAATGAAATAAGCCTGCCATATCCGTTTGTGGAATGACAGGCTTATTTTATAGTCTCTTGCTATCCGAAATATACCCTTACAAAACTCGAGTTTCGGAACAACATTTTATAAATGCAACCTTATTTCAGTTCTTGAAGCATACGCTTCAATACAACTGTTGCTGAGATTTCACGGTTAGCAGCTTCTGGAATCACCAATGAAGTAGGAGCTTCTATCACATCATCTGTCACAATCATATTACGACGTACAGGCAAACAATGCATGAAGAAAGCATTATTTGTAGCAGCCATATGAGCCGCATCTACTGTCCAACTCATATCCTTACTCAAAATCTTACCATAATCGGCAGGATTAGTTACTCCCGGACATGCCCAGTTCTTGGCATAAATAAAGTCAGCTCCTTCGAATGCTTTCATCTGATCATATTCCACATGTGCTCCACGCACAAACTTCGGGTCAAGCTCATATCCTTCGGGATGAGTAATCACAAAATCCACATCAGCTTCATTCATAAAATCGGCAAATGAATTAGGAACGGCCTGAGGCAGTGCACGAGGATGAGGAGCCCAGGTAAGAACAACTTTCGGACGCTCCTTCTTTTTATATTCTTCGATAGTTATCAAATCAGCAAAAGCTTGAAGCGGGTGTCCAGTTGCGGCTTCCATCGAAAATACCGGCTTACCGGAATATTGGATAAACTGATTCAATATTTTTTCAGTATAATCGTCTTCTCTGCTTTCGAAACGTGCAAATGAACGTACACCGATAATATCACAATAAGATGCCATTACAGGAATAGCTTCAAGCAGATGTTCACTCTTGTCGCCATCCATTATTACCCCACGTTCCGTTTCAAGCTTCCAGGCTCCCTGGTTCACATCGAGTACAATTACATCCATACCTAAATTACGTGCTGCTTTTTGAGTACTAAGGCGAGTACGCAAACTGTTGTTAAAGAAAATCAGCAAACAAGTACGATGTTTACCCAGTGATTCATATTTATAACGGTCTTTCTTTATTTCGAAAGCTTCAGAAAGGGCAGTCTTCAAATCGCCCAGATCGAATACATTAGTATAAGTTCTCATACGACTTACTGTATATAAATTAATAATAGCATGGCAAATATACTATAAAAATACAACAAAATAGTATTTCAGCCAGAAATATTGCAAAAATATTCTATTTACGTATCTGTCCATTACCTTCAATCAACCACTTATAGGTAGTTATTTCCCTCAATCCCATCGGTCCTCTTGCATGTAATTTTTGCGTACTTATACCGATTTCTGCTCCTAATCCAAACTGCGCACCATCTGTAAATGAGGTGGGTGCATTGGTATATACACAGGCTGCATCTACCATGCAGGCAAAATAAGAAGCAGCCTGCTGATCTTCTGCAACAATACATTCACTATGCTTTGAACTATATGTATAAATATGCGAGAGGGCCTCATCTATATCAGCGACTGTACGGACAGCCATTTTATAATCCAAAAATTCTTTTCCAAAACTTTCGGGTGTAGCACGGCAAAGCAGTTCAGCAGGGTAATTTCCACACAAAGCTTCATAAGCCGGTTCATCTGCATAAATTATTACATGGCTATTTTGCAGGGGTGCACAAAGAGCCGGCAAATCGGATAAGCGGGAAGCATGAATTAACAAGCAGTCGAGTGCATTGCATACACTCACCCGACGGGTTTTCGCATTATTAATAATTGCTGTACCTTTTACTATATCACCTGAAGCATCGAAATAAGTATGACAAACTCCAGCTCCAGTTTCTATCACAGGAACAGTTGCCTCACGACGTACATACTCAATAAGCCCACTGCTTCCTCGAGGAATAATCAAATCGACCAATCCTTCGGCATGAAGTAGTTCAGTTGTAGCCTCACGACCAGCAGGAAGCAGTTCGACGATATGAGTGTCAACACCAAACCGTTCAAGCACTTCATGTATCACCTTAACAATCGCCCTATTCGAACAATCGGCATCACTTCCTCCTTTCAACACACAAGCATTTCCACTTTTAAAGCAAAGCGAAAATACATCAAAGCTAACGTTAGGGCGTGCTTCATAGATGATACCGATAACTCCGAAAGGAACACTTATCTTTTTTAAGTGTAATCCATTAGGACGAACACTTTCTTCCAAGATCCGTCCCAAAGGAGATGGTAAAGCTGCAACATTTCGCATATCAGCAGCAATAGCCTCCAGGCGTTCTTTTGTCAGTTTCAGACGGTCATATTTCGGATTCGCAACATCCATACGACCTAAATCTTCCACATTCGCTTTTAAGATATCTTCACAATGCTCCATTGCTGCATCTGCTACAGCAAGCAGTATTTCATTTATTTGCTTCTCATCCAACAATGCCAGCCGAGATGAGGCCTTACGTACATCGTGTAAAACAGCTTCTATATTCATATGACTATTTGATTATACAACATTATGATTTCATGCAAAAATATCATTATTTCTATGACTTGTACTCTTTTTCTGTTTTTTATATGAAGATATTACGAAAACTTTCTTATCTTTGGATAAACATACAGAGAGTATCAATCCTTTTTATTAACCACTAAAACAACAAGCTATGGAAACTAAAACGTACGGATCATTAATTGAAGTTTTCAGAGGCAGTCTCTGGGAAGCAGAATTAGTAAAAGGTTTGTTAGAATCAGCCGGAGTGTCAGCTATGCTGAAGGATGAAACATTATCAGCTGTAACTTCTCCCTATTCAGGAACAGGAGGGCAGGTACTGGTAATGGTTAATAAGGAGGAAGAAGTTTATGCTAAAAAAGTAGTATCAGAAAGAAAAGTATGAAAAGAAGGATCTTCACAGCTATGGCTGTTCTAGCTTTTTCTGCATTCGGAATGAATGCGCAAACATTACAATCGACAACATGGAAAGCCTACGGGATCAGTTTTAAAGCTCCCGCAGGCTTTAATGTAGAGGATGATTCAGAAGAGGGATATATCATCAGTACCCCTACTTATTACATTACAGTGCAATTACTGGAAGGAGAAGGCATAAAACGTTCGGAACTATCTCAGGAATTGAAAAACATTGCTTCCGACGATGAAGTCACAAACCAGACTCCTGTAACCACTTTTGAATTACCTCAATTTTACGGTGCACAATTAAAAGGCAATTGTGAAACCGAACAATGTATATATTCGTATCTGCTCACTAAAGACGGAAGTAGCGGATTCTATGTATCCATAACCTATACAGACAAACAAGATAATACACCTGAGAATATTTTGAAAAGCTTTTCCCTTGAAGAATAAGATGTCTATTGGGGCAACATAAGAAATTATATAACATGATGAATCTAACCATATCAAAACACACTCCTGTTCGTTTCTCAATAATTATTATGCTTTTGGCAACTTGTTTACCTATAGGTATCACGCCAATTGCTGCCCAAGGATTCTTTTCGACCACAGCCTTGACATATAGTTGTCAGGATATACCCCAAAGCATCATATTTTGTGGAGAAAATATTGATCTAACCCGATTTGACAGACGAGAACGAATTGATCGCGAGCTTTTGGCTTTTACGTATATGCACAGCACTTCTATACAGATGATTAAAAGAGCCAATCGCTACTTCCCGATTGTAGAATCTATCCTTCAAGAAAATGGTATTCCAGATGACTTTAAATACTTGATGTCTATAGAAAGTAACAATAACCCATTGGCACGTTCCGGAGCCGGAGCCGCAGGGTTATGGCAGTTTATGCCGGGAACCGGTCGTGAATTTGGTCTGGAAGTAGGACATAGTGTAGACGAACGTTATCATGTAGAGAAATCAACGCGTGCCGCATGTAAATATCTGAAACAGGCTTACGCTCGCTTTGGCAATTGGGTTAGTGTAGCTGCATCATATAATGCCGGACAGGGGCGTATCTCACGCGAACTGGAACGCCAATATGAGGAAGATGCACTCGATCTTCAGCTCGTAGAAGAAACAGCGCGTTATGTTTATCGTATTCTTGCTGCAAAAATTATGTTTTCCAACCCGCAGAAATTCGGCTTCCGGCTGCGTGCGTGTGATTTATATCCCATCATCCCATATCACGAGATTAAAGTAGAAGAAAGTATAGATGACTTACCTCGGTTTGCTAAAGGCAGAGGCATTACTTATTCACTTTTGAGAAATATGAATCCATGGATACGTAGCAGTTCACTTCCGGTACATGGAAAAAATGTATATTACATTCGTATACCAGACAAAGAAGGTATGCATTATAATCCGCGTATCATCATCCCGCACGATCCTCGCTGGGTAATAAAAGAAGAGTAAAGGTTAACAGTCTTCATATAAGCAGAAATAAATTCTACTTTGTGAGAATGAATATCTAACTGCAAGAAAATTACTTTTCTATCATAAAAAGAGCCATATCATTCCTCCGCAATGGAGTTTTTGATATGGCTCTTTCATTATAATCTCCGTAGTTAGTAACTTTTCTGGGAAGTCAACTCAGCTTTAATGATAGAAAATGTACATCACCATTCAATCTCTTTCAGCCCTTTACTCTTCAAATATTCATTAGCCTTGCTAAAATGTTTACAGCCAAAGAAGCCATAATCAGCAGACCGAGGAGATGGATGAACTGTCATCAAAATGCAATGCTTGGAAGCATCAATCAGAAAAGCTTTCGATTTTGCATAATTTCCCCACAACATAAATACCAAATTTTCACGTTCGTCACTTAACTTTTTAATAACTGCGTCCGTAAAGATTTCCCATCCTCTATTCCGGTGAGAGCCTGTTTGATACGCTCTGACAGTAAGTACAGAATTCATAGAGAAAACTCCCTGCTCTACCCACCTATCTAAATTTCCGGATTCAGGTATCGGCTTTCCTAAATCCTGATGAATTTCTTTAAAGATATTCATTAGCGATGCTGGAATAGCCGTCCCTTCCGGTACAGAAAAACAGACTCCATAATATTGTCCAGGAGTTGGATAAGGATCCTGTCCTAAGATTACAACTTTTACTTTTTCAAACGGACAAACATTGAACATATGAAAAATCTGCGAACCGTGAGGCAATACATGCTCATGTGCATACTCGCTCCTTACAAAATCAGTCAGCTGCCGAAAATAAGGCTTATCAAATTCTTCCTGCAAACGCTTACGCCAACTTTCTTCTATTTTGACATTCATGTTTATCGTTTAAATTTTGTATTCAGTCTACCGTTGCGGAATATCAACTGAGGTTTCACTTTTTCCTTTTAAATGTTCTGAGAAAAAGTCTACCAAACGCCAATAAAAATATTCATTCATATCTCCAAATCCGTGACGCTGTCCGGGAAGCAAGAGCATATCAAAACGTTTGTTGGCACGAATCAAAGCATCAACGACACGAATCGTATTTGCCGGATGAACATTATTATCAATATCTCCGTGTACCAACATAAGATGTCCCTTCAATTGCTTCACGATTTCCGGATTAGTAGCAATCTTATATGCAAATGTAGTATCACCCTTTTCTGAAATTTCCTCTTTCACCCCATGATGCGTTTCACTCCACCAACGGTTATAAATACGGTTATCATGGTTTCCCGCACACGAAACAGCAGCCTTATAAAAGTCGGGATACTGACAAATAGCCGCTGTCGACATGAAGCCTCCTCCTGAATGTCCATGAATACCTACTCGGTCAATGTCAATAAACTTATAGCGTGCCGCAAGTTGTTCCACAGCAGCCTTATGATCAGCTAGTGGATAGTCACGCATATTTCCATATCCATAGTTATGATACCATTTCGAACGACTGGGATGTCCACCTCTCTGTCCTACGGAAATGACAATAAACCCAGCCTGTGCCAGACGGTCAGTACGCACACTCATACGAGTAAACGGATAATAAACAGCTTCTACCTGAGGTCCCGGATAAACATAATCGATAATAGGATATACTTTCGTCGAATCAAAATCATAAGGTTTATACATTACTCCATACAAGTCGGTCACACCATCGGCAGCCTTCACTGTAAAGAGTTCCGGGAACTGATAACCAGCTGCTTTCAATTGAGAGAAATCGCTTTCCTGGATTGTCATTACCTTATTTCCATTCCGGTCTATCAAATCAGTGCATGGAACAGTATTGACCCGTGAATAATTATCAACAATGAAGCGAGCATCATCATCAACCTCTACCTGATGGAAGAAATCACCTTTGGTCAGTTGTTTCAAGCCACTTCCATCAGCATTCACCTTATATAAATGTTCGTAATATGGATTTTCTCCCTTTTCACGTCCGTTAGCAACAAAATAAATAGTACGGGTAGCCTCATCTATCTTCACAACGCGCTCTACATGCCAGGGACCTTTCGTTATACGATTTTTCAAATTGCCCCGATCATCATATAAATAAAGATGAGCCCATCCGTCGCGTTCACTCCACTGTACAAACTCCTTTCCACCATTCAATACATAAATCGGACGAGTTTCCTGATAAGTATTCATACGTTCCTTTACAACTGGAACAATAGAATCCTGTCCGATGGTATACGTACAGACATCAATACGATGCAAGTCACGGCTACTCCGCGTCAGGAAGAAGCGAGTATTATCTCCCTGCCATACAGGAGAAATAAACTCTGCATCACGCTGCTTTTGCTCATACGGACGTACTTCCAAGCCTAAGCTCTGGTTTTTCCAGGCTGACACCTTTATCTCCTTACGAGTATTGTTCACCATATCAAATACATACAAATGCTCTTCGGGAGCTTCCATCTCTCCAGGCATCTGATAGCGATAAGTCTCGAGTGTAGGACGAGGCTGAGCAACAGAATTGATAACCCAAAGATCTTTGACTTTACGGTCATCAGATACAATAGTTACAAAATGCTTTGAATCGGGCGACCAATATCCCCATACACCTCGACGTTTACCGTTACAAAGTGTATCCGTATTCAATATACTGTACGGAATGCCATAGCCAAAATGTTCTGTTCCGTCTTTTGTCAACTGAATTTCTACAATTGTGCTGTCTTTTTCATCTTTCTGCGCCTTCCGGTAATCTTCCATGCTCATACGGAATAAATTGCAGTCTTTAGCATAGACAACAGTCTTTCCATCGGGAGAAACAGAAGCCCACGAAAGCTTTTTCGGTTCTTTTGCCTCTTCTGTCAGCTGAGTGAGTTTACGTGTCGGATAGTCATACGAAAAATAAAAGACTTTTTTCTCCGGTTTCTTCTTTTCGCCTTTTGCTGGCTTTACCTCTTGAGAAGACTCAACCTCGAAAGTAAATGTCCGTCCGTCTTCTTTCGCTTTCAGATTACGAATCGGCAAATGACGAGCCTCGAACGGATCATGTACAATTTCTGTCAACTGAGAAGCTAGTTCGTCACGATCGAACAATTGCTTTTTTGTTCTTGAATTCGGGTCTACAACAAACCAGAATGTACCTTCACTGGTTTTATATTCGAACCAAAAACTATTTCCCTGCTGAAACCAATGCGGATCAACCGTAGTCGAGAAAAGCATTGTATTCAGTTTACTTTGGGTAAACTTCTCTGCCTGCAAATATTCAGGCAATCTTTCCTGTGCGGACAACGCCGTAGCACATAGGCACATACCGCCCCAAAACAAAACACTAAAAATTGATTTCCTCATAACTTTCAATATACAATTCAGGCACTGATTATATCCGTTTTTCTTGATAAAAAGCGGAATAAACAGTGCCTTTACCTATTTATAAATTAGAATAAAAATCTCAGTACATCATTGAAGTTTGCCCAAATCAGTAAAGCAAAGAGCAAGAACATTCCCACCATCTGAGCATACTCCAGAAATTTGTCGTTTGGCTTACGACGAGCGATAATTTCGTATAGCAAGAACAATACATGACCGCCATCGAGTGCCGGAATCGGCAAGATATTCATAAACGCCAAAATAATAGAAAGGAAAGCTGTCATTTCCCAGAAACGCTGCCAGTCCCATACCTTCGGGAAGATACTTCCAATGGTTCCGAATCCTCCTACACTCTTGGCACCTTCTTTAGTAAAGACATACTTCATATCGTTTACATAGCCTTTCAAGGTGTTTATTCCTAAAGTTACTCCAGCAGGGAATGACTCGAAGAATCCGTAACTTAAATTGGTTTCCTTATAGCTTACCAGCCCACCTACTGCATCTACCATAAACTGTTCATTGGTCTGAACGGTTACCGTATCTCTCACACCTTGACGCGAATAGACCAGTGAGAAGGATGCAGAGGTCTTCTTTTCTAATTCAGCCTTAGAACGGAGCTTGCCCATTTCATCCATAAATTCATTCCAAGAATTCAATGGAGTACCATTAAAAGCAAGCAGTGAATCACCTTTCTGAATACCCGCTTTAGCAAATCCTCCACCAGCCAATACAGAGTCGACTATATTCGGACGGAAAGTTGCCACAAACATCGGATCTTCTTTTGCAACATCAAGCAAGCTCAACTCAGGCATCAGAATTTTTTTCTCTTCACCATTGCGAAGTACTGTAACTTCACGAGCTTCTACAATGTCACGAAGCATATCCATATCAAAGCGAACCAGTTCCTTATCGTCTGCACTCTTCAGAATATCTCCATCACGGAATCCAATCTGCTGAGCTGTTTCATTGAACTTCATACCATAGGTCATGTCTTTCAAGGCGATGTAAGAATCTCCCCATGTATAAAGAATCATCGAATAGATAAACAAGGCCAGCAGGAAGTTCATCAATACACCTCCCACCATCACCAGCAATCGCTGCCATGCCGGTTTGGAGCGGAACTCCCAAGGCTGAGCAGGCTGTTTCATCTGCTCGGTATCCATCGATTCATCAATCATACCCGAGATCTTGCAATATCCTCCCAGCGGCAACCATCCTACTCCATATTCCGTATCACTGTTCTTTGGCTTAAACTTAAACAGTGAAAACCAAGGATCAAAAAAGATATAAAACTTCTCTACTCGTATTTTAAAAAGACGCGCAAAGAAAAAGTGTCCTCCTTCATGTATAATCACCAGCAACGACAAGCTGAGAATAAGCTGAAGGGCACGAATCAAAAATGTTTCCATCTAAAGTCTACTTTTCTATTTTGTAATGTTAATATATTCTGTTACTTCATTCCATTTATTACCATCTCAGCTGCAATACGACGTGTTTCTGCATCAGTCGAAACATAATCTTCGTAAGTAGGTGCAGCAATGAAAGGAACACGCTGCATCGTTTTTTCTATTACATCACTCATACCTAAGAATGATATCTGGTCTTTCAAGAACGATGCAACAACAACTTCATTCGCAGCATTGACAATGCAAGGCATATTACCACCCTGATGCAAAGCTTCATAAGCTAAAGCTAAATTGCGGAAGCGTTTGGTATCCGGAGCCTCAAAAGTCAAGCTGTTACATTTCATAAAGTCCAAACGGTCGAAAGACGAACGTATGCGCTGAGGATATGAAAATGCATATTGTATAGGCAGGCGCATATCAGGAACTCCCAATTGAGCTTTCACGGCACCATCTTCAAACTCAACCATCGAATGTATCACAGATTGAGGATGAACAACGACTTCTATCTGTTCTGGGCGTACACCAAACAACCATTTTGCCTCTATTACTTCAAACCCCTTATTCATCATCGAAGCAGAGTCGATTGTGATTTTCGCTCCCATGCTCCAGTTGGGATGCTTTAATGCCTGTTCCTTAGTGACCGTCTGCAACTGCTCCATCGTAAACGTACGGAACGGACCTCCTGAAGCGGTGAGAATAATCTTTTCCAACGGATTATTCATTTCCAGACATTGGAATATAGCCGAATGCTCTGAATCGACAGGTAATATAGGAGTATGATACTCGTTTGCCAAAGCATTGATCAGCTCACCAGCAACAACCATTGTTTCCTTATTTGCAAGCGCAATAATCTTTCCAGCACGAATCGCGCTCATTGTCGGACGCAATCCGGCATATCCAATCATAGCCGTCAACACAATATCTATCGGCTGTGACTCTACAACCTGGCAAATAGCATCTGCTCCGGCATAGACTTTTATAGGCAAATCAGACAATGCTTCCTTCAGCTGCAAATATTTGTCTTCGTTAGCAATAACAACAGCTTCAGGACGAAACTTCCGTGCCTGTTCGATAAGCAAATCGACTTTATTATTAGCAGTCAACACATAAGCTTCATATAAATCGGGATGTTCCTCTATCACTTGTAAAGCCTGCGTCCCGATAGAACCAGTAGAACCTAATATTGCTATTTGTTTCTTCATAATTAAAATACCACGTACTTTTCTGGATTAATAGGATTTCCCTTATGCCATAATTCAAAATGCAGATGAGGCTGATTATCTTCTGTTTCCGACTGTCCTATTAAAGCAATCACCTCTCCACCTTTGACTTTTTCACCCTCGTGTTTCATCAGTGAACCACAATGTTTATATACAGAAATAAAATTCTGCGGATGCTGTATCTGTATTACATACCCCCACTCTGCCGTATAAGCAGACATGATAACAGTACCATCGAGGGTAGCAAGAATACTTTCATTAGGACTTGCTGTCAAATCGATCCCGAAATGACGCTTCTCCGGACTAAATCCCACAGACATCACACCACGCAACGGGCGGTAAAATATCAATCCCGCAGCATCGCGCACATCAGTTACAGCTGTCAGATTATATCTTTCTTTTTCTTCATACTGCTTACGGAACTCCTCTTCTTCTTTGGAACGCTCCATCAATTTTTCAGCACGAAGATCGGTCAGCGAATCAATAGACTGAACCGTATCTGCCTTAACTTGTCCACTCAAGATATCCTGAATATTCATCACATAACGGCTCTGGCGTTCAAGAGCAGCCTGTAGCGAATCTGCCCGTAAGGCATTGGCAACGATCTGAGAACGGACTTCACTGTTCATATATCCGGGAAGATAGTTTCGCAGCGGAGTAAAAGCAATAATGGCAGCTGCTATCAGAAAAATTACTGTACATACTGACAACAGCACAGACAAGCCGTTCAACTTAGACACATGAATGCCCACTACCTCTTCCAAGGTATTTTCATTGATAATAGTCAGTTTATATTTAAACTTAATATTATGCCAAAAAGCTTTACGACCTTTTCTTGTCTTTCTCATTATCTTATGTTTATTCCAACAATCCGTCCGGTATATCTACTTTCAGAACTCTGTTCTCTCTATCCAAATCGATAATAAATTCCTCGTGGGCAGGAAGCAAAAGTTCGTCACCGTCTTTTTCTATGACAAACAAAACATTCATCGTAGAGTCATCAACGGCAACAATTTCCCCCAAACAGCCATGATGAATATCCTCAACCTGGAATCCCGTAAAGAAATTCCAAGAAGTAATTTCATCTTGCTCATCCATGTATTTTTTAGGGAAATAAACCTCCACATTAGTCAGCATCCGTGCGCGTTCGGCAGTTTCAATTCCTTCAAATTTTACCAAAGCTACATCATCCGAACGGAAACGATATTCTTCTATAAAAAACGGAACCAAGATGCCATCCAGCAACAATACCAGATAATCGCACTCTACACGATCGAAAATATCATCGTTGAATGTAAAAGAAACTTCTCCTTTAATACCGTGAGGTTTGTTTATCACCCCGATTTTATATACTTCTTCTTTCTTAATCATAAACTTACTCTATTCGGGTAATACGAGCACCTAAAGCTGTCAAACGCTGTTCTATATTTTGATAGCCTCTGTCTATCTGCTCTATATTATGAATACGGCTGATGCCTTCTGCACTCAGCGCAGCTATTAACAATGCGATTCCTGCACGTATGTCAGGCGAAGTCATATTGCCTCCTCTTAAACGGAAGTTATGATCATGTCCGATGACAACTGCACGATGAGGATCACAAAGAATGATCTGTGCACCCATGTCAATCAACTTATCGACAAAGAACAGACGGCTTTCAAACATTTTCTGATGAATCAATACGCTTCCTTTAGCCTGAGTAGCTACCACGAGCATCACACTCAACAAGTCGGGAGTCAGTCCCGGCCAGGGAGCATCAGCTATTGTCATAATCGATCCGTCGATAAAGGATTCAATCTCATAATGATCCTGTTGAGGTACAAATATATCATCACCTCGCTGTTCCAGACGGATACCCAAGCGGCGGAAGCTATCAGGAATGATTCCCAGATTTTCGTAAGATACATTTTTGATAGTGACCTCACTGGATGTCATGGCTGCCATTCCGATAAAGCTTCCCACTTCAATCATATCTGGCAATACATGGTGCGTACATCCTTTGAGACTTTTCACACCTTCGATAGTCAGCAAATTGGAAGCAATACCTGTAATCTTGGCTCCCATGCTATTCAGCATCTTACATAACTGCTGCAAATAAGGTTCGCATGCAGCATTATAAATCGTAGTTTTTCCTTCAGCCAGTACAGCCGCCATAATAATATTTGCCGTACCTGTTACAGAAGCCTCATCAAGCAACATATACGTTCCTTTCAAGTGGCTGGCAGTTATTTTAAAAACGCCATTCACTGCATCGTAGTTGAACGAAGCTCCCAGTTTCTGAATTCCCAGAAAGTGAGTATCCAAACGGCGGCGACCTATTTTATCTCCTCCCGGCTTGGCAATCATAGCTTGTCCAAAACGAGCAACCAAAGGACCTACCAGCATGACAGAGCCACGCAAACGCGAGCAACGAGTAAGGAACTCTTCACTTTCCAAATAAGCAAGATTTACATCATCCGCCTTAAACGAATATGTATCTACACTCTTTTTAGAAACCTTTACTCCCATGTCACGAAGCAACTGAATCAAATTGTTCACATCCAGAATATTCGGAATATTACTGATTGTTACTTCTTCGTCTGTCAATAATGTGGCACAAACCACCTGCAACACTTCATTTTTTGCACCCTGAGGAACTATTTCCCCATGCAGTTTGTGTCCGCCTTCTATTACAAATGATGCCATAGTACCGGTTATTTAAGATTAATATTTTCTTTTTTGCTGATTATTGTTTACCTGACGACGACGAGGGGTAAACGTACGCTGTTCTGTCAAATGAAAGTCTTCTGCCGACAACTTAATCTTACCTCCCGACAGTTCACACAAGTCATCCAGAATTTTCTGATCTTCCACACCATCCTTATTCCAATTCTGGTAATCTTTTTTCATATGATTAGCAATCAGTTTCAACAGCTGCTTCTTTTCCTCGCCTTCCTCGTAATCAATCGCAATTTTAATCATATCCTGAACAAAGCGTCCATAATGACGATAACGGATATTATTCTGAGAATAAGGAATCTGTTCAGGTTTTACCTCCAGACTTTCTTTTTTTACAATATCCACCGGATAATCAATATCCAACTTGAAATCAGCCATAATGGCCAGATGATCCCAAAGCTTATGCTTGAAATCTTCTACATCACGCAAATGCGGAAACATACCTCCCATTATATTAACAATGGTATTGGCACATCGCTGCCGCTCTTCACGATCTTCAATTGTCAAGGCATGGTCTACCATGTTTTGCACACTTCTTCCATACTCAGGAAGTGGTAATTTTCGTTGCTGGGTATTATATTCCATATATATTATCGCAAATTCTTCGTTTTTAGATTCTTACAAAAGTTTCTTCGGAGTAGAAGCGACAAACTCTTTCAAATAGAAAGGCTCAAAATAAGCCACATCCTTGAAGTCTTCCTTTGCCATTGCTTTTTCGGCAAGAGGGAACATCCATTTAGCCAGCGGATGAATATTTTCGATAAAATGTGCATTAGGATGAGTTATTTTTTCACGACACTTGGCAGCTCCGTTTCCAAAGAAATAAACCGGATGTTCTGCCAAAAACTCGGCATAGGAATTTTCATCAATAATATCAGCTCCAATTTCACGCTTTACATTCAAAGCACGATCGTATATAGCTGCATATACTTCCATACGGCGGGCATCTATCATCGGACACAACAATGCATCTTCCGGCAAATCTTCGAACAATAGAACAGGAACAGCCATTACTTCCGGAGTAGGAATTCCAATCAGCGGAATATTACGTCCGTAACAAATTCCTTTTGCCATAGACACGCCAATACGAAGCCCTGTATACGAACCCGGACCACAACTTACGGCTACAGCATCCAATGGTATGGCATGATTGTCTATAAAAGATAAAGCCTCATCCACAAAAACACCTAATACGACAGCATGTGACGGACCCTTAAAGTCCTCTTTCGAAAAGATAGAAGTTCCATCCTGACTTACAGAAACAGAACATACCTCCGTTGAAGTTTCAATATGTAAAATGCACGACATAAATTAATTCCTTATTATATAGAGTGCAAATATACACTTTTATTTGCACTCACTTCTCATTAAACCAGTGTTTTTTAGGACCTGTTAGCAAAACGCCCTATTCTCAAATTTTCACCAGCACATTTTATGCAAGTTCTACAACATTTATTTATTTTACCCCATCCATTTTTCACACTTTGCAACAAGTATAAAACAGATTTTCTTTCTTTTTTCAAGTAGCAACAACATAAAATTCATATCACATTATTATTTTTTCGACCAACAATGAAAATAATAATAACATTTTGTTTCCTTTTTTTTGAAATACTTTACATAAATTGGCAAAATCTTTAAGAAAACCTAAGCATAGGTAAGGGAGACCAAATTTTGTTAATTTTAAAAAACACTAAAAGGCATGAAGAAATTTATGACTAGAAAACACACTGAAGAACATCTGTCCAGTCGGAAAGAGCGTTTTTCAGATCTAATGGGGAAAGGTTTATTCTTGTTAGCTTTTAGCAGTGCATTATCAACAAACATCTGGGCACAAACAACAACCACAACAAACGCTCAGACTACTAGCCAAAATTTTACAGGAAAAGTCTGCGACAGTAAAGACGGTTCTTCTCTGATCGGCTGTACCGTACGTGTAAAAGGTAAGAAAGCTGCAACCATTACAGATGCCAATGGAAATTACAGCATCACAGCCAAGCCTGGGGACATTCTGATTATCTCATATATAGGATATGAAACCGTAGAAGTCCCAGCCGGAAGTAAAAAAGCATCCAATATTTTCATGGTAGATGATAGTGTAATAATGGATGATGTAGTCGTAACAGGTTACCAGACTTTAAAAAAATTCAATGTTACAGGCTCTGTAAATACCATCAACAATGAAAAAATTTCTTTAAGAAGCAGCACCGGGCTGAATGGACTTCTGGAAGGCACAGTACCAGGACTAAACGTTTACAATGATAATTTCCGTATCCGTGGTGGAGCTTCAATGAACTCAGGAAATGATCCGCTATTTATCGTAGACGATTTCGAAGTAGAAGAATTGCCCGAAAATATGGACATGGTAGAAAGCATTACTGTGCTGAAGGATGCGTCTGCTACAGCAATATGGGGATCACGTGCAGCGAATGGTGTAATTGTCATCACAACCAAAAAAGGAAAAGCAAACGACTTTAAGATTTCTTATTCGAATAATTTCAAGGTGTCTGCCAAACCTAATTTCGACGATTTGCATCGTGCTTCCAGTGAACAGATTATCGATTACGACAGAGAAGCACATTTGTATGGATATAATTCGATGATGGGAGGTTTCGGTTATCAAGGAGCCGGCTACTCTCTATCACAAGAAATATTAAACGATTATTGGGAAGATGTTGTTATCGACTGGGAAACGGGAGCAGTGTTACCTATGGATCCAACAAAGTTGGCCGAAATGGATGCCCGTCTGAATAAACTGAAAACTTACTCCAATCGGAAACAATTGGAAGATAACCTATTAAGAAATGCTTTCCGGCAACAGCATTTAGTTTCCATCTCTGGAGGTAACGAGCGAATAAATTATTATCTGTCAGGAAGTTTCATTGGAGGACACTCCGAGTATGTAGGAGATAAAAACCGTTCATACAACATCAACTCACGTATGTCTTACAAGCTTCTGCACAACCTGACACTGCGTTCCGACCTCTCGGCTACATTCGATAACAATGATAACGGCTATACTAATCTAAGCAGCGACATATATAATATGTTCCCGTTCCAGATGTTATTAGACGAGCAAGGCAATCGCATCGCTGATTATACACAATTCTCCCGCATGGATGCCGACAAGTATACAAGCGAATACGGATATTTAAGTTTTGGAAAAAATCTGTTGGATGAAGTCGATCTGGCCAACAATACAACAAAAAATACCGATTATAAAGCTCGTTTCGGTCTGGACTATCGTATTTTAGAAGGCCTTAACTTGTCTGCCGACTATCAATACGAAAGATATCAGTCTATAAACAAAGATATTCAGTCGGTAAACAGCTATAGCGTAAGAGAGTTAATCAACCAGCATACAGTTATCAACGAAAATGGCTTATCGTACCGTATTCCTAAAGGAGATATCCTCGACCATTCACAAAATGATATAGAAGCCTGGACTATGAAAATAGGCGCAACTCTTAACCGTAATTTCGGTATAGACAAACAACACTATGTCAACGCAACTGCGGGATTTGAAGTACGAAGCAAACACAGCACTACGGAAACATACCGCAAACTAGGCTATGACGATCAAGTATTATCATGGTCACCTATTGATGCCGTTGATCTGGCTACCAATGGTACTACACCTCCCTGGTACGACTATCCGATGCGCTATTATGCAAGCAGTTATGATGGCTTTAACGATATTTTAAACAGAGAAGTATCTTATTATTTGTCAGGAGTATACACATACGATAACCGATACACTGTAAGCGGTAGCTTACGTATTGATAAATCGAATTTGTTCGGAGTAAGCGACAAATACCGCCGTAACCCCATCTGGTCATTCGGAGCGAACTGGAATATTAAAAATGAAAAATTCTTCCATTGTGATGCCATTACAGCTTTAATGCTCCGCGCATCTGTAGGATTAACTGGTAATTTCGACCGAAGCGGACGAACTTCTCCTATCATGATCGGACAATTCATCAGCAGTGATTTAGTAGACGGAGGTGGATATATGCGTATCACTACTCCCCCGAACCCACTATTGCGTTGGGAGCGTACTCGTTCTATCAACCTGTCCGTAGACTTGGGATTATTCGACCGTGTAAATACAACATTTACTTATTATCATAACAAAGGTTATGATTTGCTGGGAGAAGCTCAACTGGATCCGACTGTAGGATATAGCGAACAGCTCATAAACTCAGCCGATATGAACAACACGGGTATGGAAATCCAATTGGATGCAGACCTTATCCGTACTCGCGATTTCACATGGAATCTGGGCTGGGTATTCGGATATAACAAGAACGAAATAACAAGAAACAGTGCCCACGATTCCAGCCCTGTCCTGAATCGTGTACATGGAACTACCAGATTCGTAGAAGGATACTCATGAGAAAGCATCTGGAGCTACCGCTGGGCTGGACTGAACGAAATGGGATTGCCACAGGCCTACAAAGCAGATGGAACAAAAGTCACATCATACGAGGACTTGGATGTTGAAGATCTGGAATATAGCGGAACTTACCAGCCTAAATATTCCGGTAGCCTTTCTACAGGATTCCGATATAAGAGCCTGCAAGCCAATTTCTTGTTCACATACAACTTCGGACATGTATTCCGTGTAGAATATCCAGACATGAACCCATTCGGTTCCTCACCGGCTTTAAATGAAAGAATCGCCGACCGCTGGCGTCAACCGGGAGATGAAAATAAAACTGATATTCCTGCCATTTGTTCCGATATGATGAATTACCTGATGACCTATCAGACTGGTGCATCAGAACTGGCACAATACTCATCCAACAGTATCCGCAAAGGTGACATGATCCGCCTGCGTGAAATATTGCTGAATTACGAACTGCCAAAAAAATGGTTGCACAACAGTCCGGTTAAACGCCTGTCTATAACAGCCCAGTTAAATAATGTCTGGTTATGGACTGCAAACAAAGAAGGCTATGATCCTGAAGCTGTTTCTCCTGTCAGCGGAACATTCTCACTGACAGATCCTATAGCCTTTACTTGTGGTGTAAAACTTGATTTTTAATACAGAATTTTATAAACGACATAAAACAATGAAACATATAACGAAATATTTCGCCCTGGCAGGAGCACTTATGCTATTCTCTTCCTGCAATGATTTTCTGGATACACTGCCTAAAGGTAAAGTCATACCTACAACAGTTGAAGATTTCGGAAATCTGATGAAAGACATGACACTGTCTACTGCATACGATGGTTTACTCTATTATTGCTCAGACGATGTACTGATTCCCAATCGTTCAATAAACATGTCTAACGCTACCAACAAGGCTTATTTTTGGTTAGAGTCTTTTTATCTGGACAGCGAAGATGACCAGAACTGGAATGACACATATAATCATTTGTTTACCATCAATGTTGTTTTAGAGAATATAGAAGGAGCAACAGGAGGTACTGAAGAAGAACGCAGACGCATCGCTGCGGAAGCAAAAATATTCCGTGCCTACAACTACTGGTATCTGCAAAGTTTATACGGACCTGCATACAATGCAGCAACAGCTTCTACAGACTTAAGTGTTCCACTGGTTACAGAGCCTAATCTGGAAGCCAAACATTCTCGGGCAACAGTAGAGCAAGTTACCGCACAAATCTTAAAGGATCTGGAAGGAATAGAACAAGACTTACCCATCATGGGAAGCAATAACTACAAACCGACCCGTGCCGCCGCTTATGCCATGAAGGCACGCGTGCTCTTCTATCTAGGACGTTATGACGAAGCCGGAAAGGAAGCAGAGAAGGCATTGGAGCTGAATAATAAGATAGACGACATGAGAGAATGGTCTTTCCCTACCGAGTTTCCATCTGGCAGTATCAATGGCAAGCCTACCGATATTACTTCTTTACAAAAAATATGGTATCATAGTGTAAACGGATCAGGTGCATTGAGTCAGGTAGCTATTGGAGAAGGCCTTCTTGAATTATACAAGAAAAATGACAAAGACCTTCGTTTCAAGTTCTGGTTCTCGAATGTAGACAATAAGGGAGAATTTTTCTACGATGAGAGTACCTATTGCTACATTCAGACTACTCCCAATTACAACATAGGCGTTCCCGAAATGATGCTTATCAAAGCAGAAGCACTGGCTCGTCAAAATGATCCTGCCGCATTGGACATATTGAACGAACTGCGTAAGTATCGCTTTACAGAAGAAGATTATACGGCATTGACAGCAGAAGACGGAAACAGCTTGTTAGAAATCGTTTTGGAGGAAAGAAGACGGGAACTGGCCTTATCAGGACTTCGCTGGTTCGATATGAAACGTCTGGTACAAGACGGCATCTACACTCAGACACTCACTCGTACAAGTCCAGACGGAGAAACCCATACACTGGCTCCGGGATCTAACCGTTATTTATTCCCCATCCCACAAAGTGTCATTCTGCAAAATGGAAATATAGTACAAAACCCACGCTAAACAATTAACCATCATGATAAAAAATATATTCTTTTTCGCATGCGTACTTGCTGGAATGGCATGTACCTCTCAATCTAAAGATGAATTTACAGTAAAAGGTAAACTGGATAAACCTTTCACTGGTACAGTATATCTGGGACATATAACAGACAAGTTCACTAATATAGATTCAGTGCAGCTTACCAACGCTACCGAGTTCTCTTTTACACAACATATCAGCAATCCGGACAAATACCGCATCAGCTTTAAACCTTATTGCAATGGGTATGAGTTTATTGCAGAAGCAGAAGGATGTTACGAACTGAAGAATGACAGCGTAACGGTAATTCAGGGTAAAGAACAAGAACTCATGAACCGTTATCTGAAAACGATAACACCATTTAGACAAGAAGCTGAAAAGTTAATGAACTTATATGCGGAAGCAGAAACAGCAAAAGACGAAAAGGCACTTTCCGAACTCCGGGAGAAACTGACTCAGCATTTCACAAAAGAGCAGCAAACTACGGTAGACTTTATCAAATCATGTCCCGGCAGTTATACAGCTGTTGATTTGGCCGGAAATCTGTTACTAAGAGAATATCCCGAATGGAAAGAGGTTTATGAAACAGTAGATACAATAAATTACACATACTCATATGCTTTCCGTTCTTTGCAAGAAAAAATGAATGAAGCCCGTTCTCTATGGATACAAGACATAGAGGCTCCCGATTTTACTACAACAGACATAAACGGAAAAACAGTCAAACTGAGCGACTTTAAAGGTAATTATCTTTTGCTCGACTTTTGGGCTTCATGGTGCAGACCTTGTCGTGACAAAGCCAAGGAGATAAAAAAAATATATCCGCAGCTTAAAGCAAAAGGCATTCAGATTTGTGGTATTAATTTAGATGATGAACGAAAGAAATGGCTGGATGCCAGTCAGGAAGATGGCATTCTATGGATTAACACCAGTGAACAAAAATCGTTCAGAGACAACCAAATAGCTAAAGACTATAAAGTAACACAGATACCCGCCCTGTTCGTGATAGACCCTTCAGGAAAAATCGTCAAGCAAAATCCTGATATCGACTATTTGCTGAATCTGACCACTAAATAATATTTAGCTACCATTCATTCAGAAGAGAAATATCCCGTCTTTTTACATAAAGCAGGATATTTCTCTTTTTTCAAATATACTCGTTAAAAGACAAATATTAAATTCTGTATATTTCGGATTTTACATTTAACCTGCCAACGTAATCAGGATGTAAATCAGAAGCTGACAGCTAAATTCAGTATGCAGTAAAATATCAGCATATCTTCAGAAAAACATCAGCATATTTTTTAAAAACATCAGCATGTTTTAGACAAAATATCAGCATCTTTTTTACGCAGCTCTGCGAAGTCTTCAGTCTGTCAGAGAAAAAGCTTCTCTCTACTTTCCGGATTCACAGCTTTTTCCTACCTTTGCACGATAAAAAAACAGAATATTATGATACAATCAATGACCGGATACGGCAAAGCAACTGCCACATTCGGAGATAAAAAAATCAACGTAGAAATAAAATCATTGAACAGTAAGGCAATGGACTTGTCTACACGCATTGCCCCACTGTATCGTGAAAAAGAAATGGAAATCCGCAACCTTATTACCAAAACGTTGGAACGAGGAAAAGTGGACTTCAGCATATGGATTGAGAAAGATGCGGCCGAAACGGCTACTCCCATCAATGCTGCACTGGTAGAGAATTACTATAATCAGATAAAGACAATCTCGGACAACTGTCACATTCCTGTTCCCGAAGACTGGTTTGCAACTTTGCTCCGCATGCCGGACGTACTGACTCGCGTAGATATTCAAGAGCTGTCAGACGAAGAATGGGAAGTTGCAAGCAAAGCTATCGAAGAAGCATTGCAGCATTTGGTTGACTTCCGGAAACAGGAAGGAGCTGCACTGGAAAAGAAATTTACCGAAAAGGTAGACAATATAGAACGCCTGCTCAAATCAATCGAACCTTTCGAAAAAGAGCGTGTGGCAAAAATACGCGAGCGTATCACCGATGCCTTGGAAAAGACCATCAGTGTAGACTATGACAAAAACCGTCTGGAACAGGAACTGATATACTATATCGAAAAACTGGATATCAACGAAGAAAAGCAACGTCTTGCCAACCACTTGAAGTATTTCCGCGAAACAATGGCTGGTGGACACGGACAAGGAAAGAAGCTGGGATTCATCGCTCAGGAAATGGGTCGTGAAATCAATACAACAGGCAGCAAGTCAAATCATGCCGAAATGCAAAACATCGTAGTCCAGATGAAAGACGAACTGGAACAAATCAAGGAACAAGTTTTAAATGTAATGTAATATTAACAAGCTGAAGGGCGAAAGAAGAGGAAATCACTCATCAAGAGGTTTCTTCTTGTTTCGCTCTTCGTGTTTTTACTCAAAGTTATGGGAAAACTGATTATTTTTTCTGCGCCATCAGGTTCAGGTAAATCAACTATCATCAACTACCTGCTTACACAAAACCTGAATCTGGCTTTTTCTATTTCAGCTACCAGTCGCCCGCCCCGCGGAACAGAACAAAACGGAGTGGAATATTTTTTTCTTACACCTGAAGAATTCAAACAACGCATAGCCAACAACGAGTTTTTAGAATACGAAGAAGTATATACCGACCGTTTCTACGGCACACTGAAAGCACAGGTAGAAAAACAACTGGAGGCCGGTCAGAATGTTATATTCGATGTAGATGTTGTAGGTGGATGCAATATCAAGAAATTCTACGGCGAACGCGCGCTGTCGGTATTCATCCAGCCACCTTCAGTAGAAGAGTTGCGCAAGCGTCTGAACGGACGAGGAACAGATGCTCCCGAAGTGATTGAAAGCCGAATAGCCAAAGCTGAATTCGAATTAAGTTACGCCGACAAATTCGATGTAGTAATAATAAACGATGACTTGGATACAGCAAAAGCCGATGCCTTGAAAGTCATCAGTGATTTCTTGAAAAAATAACTTATCCATTTATGGCCAAAGATCCTAAGAAACTGTTAAGAAGCATGATGATAGTCAGTATCGTCATCGGACTCGTTGCACTGGCAGTAGCCGTAGTTGCAGTTGCCATGAAAGAGTATATTATTGCAGCAGCAATGCTTATCGTTGCCGGCTGGCAGGTCGTAAACTATCTAAAATGGAAAAAATGCCTGTAAAGACAGGAATATTCGGAGGAACATTCAATCCGATTCACATCGGTCATCTGGCTCTGGCAAACTATCTGTGTGAGTATGGTGGGCTGGATGAAATATGGTTTCTGGTATCTCCTCAAAATCCATTTAAACAAAATGTGGAGTTACTCGACGATAAGATACGGCTGGAAATGGTAAAAGCTGCCGTTTCCGGCTATCCTCGTTTTTGTGCTTCCGACTTTGAATTCACCCTTCCCCGCCCTTCCTATACAGTTGATACACTGAACCGGCTGGCAGAAGCCTATCCGGACAGAGAGTTTACACTTATTATCGGAGCGGACAACTGGGCAGCATTCGACCGGTGGAAGTCACCCGAAGAGATTATCCGCAAACATAGTATCATTGTATATCCACGTCCAGGCTACAACATACAGACAGGAGCACTTCCACCTCATGTAAAAGTTGTGGATACTCCCCAGCTAGAGATCAGTTCAACTTTTATCCGGCAAGCAATCAGCGAAGGTAGAGATATACGATATTTCCTGCATCCGGAAGTTTATCGCATCATTGCAGAAAAAAAACTTTATAACCAACAATAGACATGAAATCATACAAATTTCACATCCTTTCTCTTACAACTCTTCTGCTGCTGGGAGCAACAACCCATGCAGAAGCTAAAATCTTTGAGAGGAAGAAAAAGAAAGCACAAACAGAAGTTAAAGCAACTCCTGCCAAGCAAAACATAAATGGACTAAAGCCTTACGCGCAAGTCATTACACCAAAAGCCAAAAGTTCATTCGGTTTTCTGACAGTACACAAAGTTGACAATAATTACTTCTTTGAGATACCAGATTCTATGCTGAATCGTGATATCCTGATTGTAAACCGAATCAGCAAGGCTCCTACTTCTCGCCAGAAATCTCGCGTAGGTTATCCGGGAGATATTCTGGGAAGCAAAGTAATCCGTTTCGAGAACAAAGACAACAAGCGCATCCTTGTACGTGAATATTCTTATCGTGAACGCTCGGAAAACAAGGACGGAATGTTCCAGTCTGTACGCAATTCAAATACACAGCCTATCGTAGCCAACTTCGGAATCGAAACAATAAAGAAAGATTCACTTACCAGAAATTATGTAATCAATGTAAGTGTTTTCCTGCAAAAAGAAAATCCTTTATTCTCTTTCGATGCTGACAGCAAGGAATATATCGGATTATTGAACATGGTAGGTGAAGGAACCTACATCGATACTCTGAAAGCATTTCCAAAGAATATTGAGATTTCTACTACGGTCACTTACCAAAGTAAAAAAGGTATGAGTAATGTAGGATTTCTGGAAACCGGAAGTCCACGCATACCACTGACTTACGAACTGAACAGTTCAATGGTTCTGCTTCCCGAAGTACCGATGAAAGCCCGACTGTTCGATCCGCGTGTAGGCTACTTCACCGTTGGTTATACCGATTTCGATAGCAACCCACAAGGTATCGAAAACAAGAAACTTATTACGCGATGGCGTCTGGAGCCTAAGGACGAAGCAGCCTATCTGCGTGGAGAGCTTGTAGAACCTAAAAAGCCAATTATCATTTACATCGATCCGGCAACTCCCAAGAAATGGGTTCCGTATCTGATACAAGGAGTAAACGACTGGCAGGTTGCCTTCGAAAAGGCTGGATTCAAGAATGCCATTTATGCACTGGAAGCTCCTACTGATGACCCTTCATGGAGTCTGGAAGATGCACGTCACTCAGCCATTGTCTACAAACCTTCAGATATCCCTAATGCAAGTGGTCCGCACATCAACGACCCTCGTACAGGAGAAATTCTGGAAACTCATATCAACTGGTATCATAACGTCATGAGCCTATTACGCGACTGGTATATGATTCAGGCAGGTACAATCGACGAAGCAGCACGCAAAATGCAACTCGACGATGAACTGATGGGACAACTTATCCGGTTTGTATCTTCTCATGAAGTAGGACATACATTAGGACTCCGACACAACTTCGGATCTTCACACACCGTGCCAGTTGAAAAACTACGTGACAAAGCATGGGTAGAAGCCAATGGTCACACACCATCCATCATGGATTACGCCCGCTTTAACTATGTAGCACAACCTGAAGACGGTATTACACGTGCCGGAATCTTCCCTCGCATCGGTATATACGACAAATGGTCGATAGAATGGGGCTACCGATGGTTGCCACAATTCCAGACACCGGAAGATGAAGTTGCATTTTCTAACCAGTCTATTATCGAAAAGCTGAAAACAGACGTGCGTTACACCTTCGGTACGGAATCTGATCCTAATGATCCACGCAATCAGAGTGAAGACCTCGGTGACGACTCTATGCTGGCCAGCCTATATGGAATCAAAAATCTGAAGCGAATCGTACCTCAAATTCTAACATGGTCGTACGAACCTAACAAATCATATGCGGGAGCTGGAGAAATATATAGCGGAGTAGTTTCTCAATTCAACCGTTATTTAGGCCACGTAACTAAAAACGTAGCAGGAATTTACAGCAATTCTATCACTGTAGAACAAACAGATGAAATAGCACGTGAATTTGTTCCTGCCAATATCCAGAAACGGGCTATTGCTTTTCTGAATGAACAATTGTTCACAACTCCTGAATGGCTTATTGATCGTCAGTTGATGGAAAAAGCTAAAATACTCCCAGTGAACGTAATCTGTTCACTTCAGTCGGGTGTCCTGGCACGACTCATCAACAAGAACACACTCGACAAGATGAGTGAAAACGAAATTCTGAATGGCAAAAAAGCATATACATCTGCTCAGATGTTTAACGACCTGAAGAAAGTTATCTGGAGCAATCTGGGACAATCGGATATATACAAACGAAACATGCAGAAAGCATATGTAGAAAATCTGATCAATCTGCTGGATAAGAAAGGAAATGCTGATAAGAATGCATCAGGAAAGCGTCCGGCCTACTCAGAAGCTCCGGCTATCGCACACGGACAACTCACAGAATTGAAACGTCTGGCCACCAGTGCAGCCAGTATGACAAGCGGCACAGCCAAAGGTCATTATCAAAATTTAATCACACTGATTGATAATGCATTGAGCAACAAGTAAAGACATTCTTACAGTGTAATACTGAACACAATATAGCTATCTAACAAGAACCATATTCTTCGCATACGTGAAATGTGAGAATATGGTTCTTATTTTTGTATTAAAAAGCCACTTATTTTACTTCCAGCACTACAATTGATTTAGCCGGAAGTTTGACTTGTAATCCATTTTTCTGGATTTTGGCTCCCTTGAAATCTCTAGGAACAACCACATCCGAATGTTCAAATGAATTATAGTCGTCAATACTTTCCGAAGTCAGAATACGTCCTGTAACCGATTTAATCGACATATCTCCCAAAGATAAAGTAATATCCTGAGATTCGGTCAAATCAACATTCGACAACGAGATATGAACAACGCCTTCCTTATTACGTGAAGCTGTCGCACTGACCATCGGGACAATCCGGTCGCCACGCACAATCTTACGCTCACAGTGCAAATCGAGAGGTAAAAAAGTAGCATCCTGATGTACATTATACATTTCGAACACATGATAAGTAGGAGTCAGTACCATTTTATCTTCCTTTGTCAGAATCATAGACTGGAGCACATTGGCAATCTGAGCTATATTGGTCATCTTGATCCGGTCTGTATATTTATGGAAAATATCCAATGTCAGCGAAGCAACAAAAGCATCGCGCAATGTATTTTGCTGAAACAGATGTCCGGATATAGTACCTGGCTCCTCATCCCACCAGGTTCCCCATTCATCGACAATCAATCCTACACGTTTCTGCGGATCATATTTATCCATAATAGCAATATGACGTTTTATCACATCTTCAATCTCACGACATTTTCCCAATGTCCAGTAATAATCATCTGTTGAAAAATCTGTTGCAGATCCCTTACTGCCCGACCATCCTGTTACAGTATAATAATGCAAGGAAAGTCCATCCATTTGTTGTGCAGCCCTCTGCATCAGTACCTCTGTCCAGCGATAATCGTAATCACTTGCTCCACTAGCGATTTTATATAAACGGTTGCCTCCGTAGTTACGGCAATAAGTCTGATAACGGCGATAGAGGTCGGAATAATATTCCGGATACATATTACCTCCACATCCCCAACTTTCATTTCCTACTCCGATATATTTTACTTTCCAAGGCTTCTCCCTACCGTTTTCTTTGCGCAACTTCGCCATCGGGCTACCTTGTTCAGCAGTCATATATTCTACCCATTTAGCTAGTTCTTCTACAGTGCCACTACCTACATTGCCACTTATATAAGGTTCACAGCCCAATATCTCACAAAGATTCAAAAACTCGTGCGTACCGAAACTATTATCCTCTACCGTTCCACCCCAATTGTTATTCACCATCTTCGGTCTATTCTCACGAGGTCCGATACCGTCCATCCAATGATATTCGTCGGCAAAGCAACCACCCGGCCAACGCAACACGGGGACCTTCAACTTTTTCAAGGCTTCAAGTACATCTGTGCGATATCCTTTCACATTGGGAATGGAAGAATTTTCTCCTACCCATAAGCCACCATAGATACAAGTTCCCAAATGTTCGGCAAACTGTCCGTAAATTTCTTTGTTGATAACCTGTTTTCCCTGATCCGGATGAACAGTAACTGTCGCTTTCTGTTGTGCAAAAACTGGTAATGCAGCCCAAAATGCCAACCCTAAAATAGTGTTTTTCATATGTCCTTAGTTTTTATTTTAATTGTTGAATCTGGCAGAAAAACATTCTTCCACAGTCTGCTTTTCAACCTTTACCCAACAGCAAAAATAAAAGAAAACCTTTCATTACAAAAGACAGTATGTTACCATTTAGTAGTCCATTTGTTACATTCAACTATTTTTGTGGGTGAAGGATATAAAAAAGATGTGCCAGAACAACTTCCGGCACATCCTCTTCATGCGATTTAATTGTAAATCAAAAAATCATTCAATCAGTAACTGATTAATTATTTTTGAATCCATAACCATTGGTAATCTTACCTAATGAAGTTTCCAAGATAGAGCTATGGAACGGTACAAAGTAAATAGGAGCTTCACCGTCTACAAAGCCACGGAATACATAATCTGAGTAGTCTGATTCATAATCAAGAATATCCTTACCCCAGTTAACCATTGTATAACCATCAGCTTCCAGTGCTTTAGCCTCAGCGCTACCCGGTTCAATATGCTTAAACAAACCTTGAATAGCCAAGTTTGTACCAGGATTTGCTGAATAGATTGAATTGCCAGTATATCCTTCCCAGTCGTCAAATACACCACGCCATCCCGGATACATCACTGGATCAGTTTCATCTGTGCACTGGGTAGTCAAACGGTAGCCATACTGAGCCTTTGCATCTACACTCTTAGTCCATACATATAATGAAATAGTATTTCCATTTTCGAATGTATAATAACCTTTAGTTTTCAAGCCATTCACCATAGCGGCTAAATCTGCTTTCAATTTCTTAATTGCTTCAGGAAGTTTTCCTGTACGAATTAAGTCATAACGGCGAAGACCTTCACCACCAAATTCAAGCTTACGTTCTTGCTGAATAGCTTCTTTAATACCTCCCCATTTAGATATAAATCCATCAAGGTTAGCAAGTTCCGGAGTTGCAAATGCACGATTATGAACCTCTGACAAATACTGTTTAGCAGTAACTTCATCACCCAGTTCAGCCTTTACTTCTGCTAACATCAGGATAACATCTGACATACGTACAAACGGATTATTGATACCAGACTGACGCTGTTTTTCCCAACGTGGTTCAGGCTGACGGTTTTCGTCCCATTTATTATTAGCGATACCACCACCATTAGCTTGTGAACCTGGTACAAATGGCAACAGTTTTTCCACACCATTTTTTCCATCTGTACCGGTAACAGTACAAGTTACATCTCGACGCATATCATTCGGATCGAAATCTCCATAATAGTAAGTAGGATGGAAGCGGCTCTGACCATAGTTCTTACATGGATAGTTATTAGAACCACCAGCTGAGCTAGGACGTCCGAAAGCATATGGACGTTCAGTCTGTACACCTCTTGTTTCAGGTATTTCATAAATACTTTCAGATGAAAGAACCAGATTATCATTCTGCTGGAATACATACTGATACGGATTTCCAAATGCTTGACCATTAGAACCTGCAGCACGAGGGTCTACAGTACATAATGCAGCTGTTCCTGGATTATCCACACAATTCTGCAAGTATCTTTCAGCTATTTCATAGAACTTTTCATAATCAGTACGGCGACCATAGAAAGCATTGTTAGCATCTACAGTATTTAACTTGTCGAAGCTCAAAACATTTCCATCCAAATCCTTATAAAAATCAGCACCTAAATCAGTACGACGAGTTGAATAACCACCTGCATATAAACACATACGACCAATCAATGCATCTACATAATTACGAGTCATCATACTTGCATCAGCACCGACATTTTCACCCAAATAATACATATAAGGTTCAACCTGCATCAGTTTATTGATATGATATTCATAAATCTGATCACGCGGAGTCAAGCCTTCAGCAGCTACACCTGGTTCCAAATTATGAGGCACATCTCCCCAAAAACGAAGCAACTCGTGATAAGCTGTAGCACGCAAAGCAACAGCCTGTCCGTAAAGGTCAGTCATTTCAGTTACCGATCCTGTTCCTGCTTCTATATCCTTATAAGTATCTGTTCCTTCAATAGCATTACAAAGTGTATTACATGTAGCGATAATGCTATACAAAGCCGGCCATGCATTTACACCATTATTACCAGCTGAATTTATATCAAAACTAGATGTGCCACCATAATACAAGTTTTCAGGGATATGACGTGCTTGTGCATCATAACCTTCAGGATGGCGCTCTGAGTCAGAACCACAAACCACCAAGTCATAAAACAAGCCATTAGCATGCACATAAGCTTTTGCACGCCATTTTTCATAAGCTTCCATCAAAGCACCACGAGCTGTAGAAGCATCGCTGAATACAAAGTCCGGAGTAGCTTCAGATGGTGAAGATGAATCCAAGAAATCTTCACACGAAGTCATATTGAGCATTAATAGCCCAATACCAAGATATGTATATAATAATTTTTTCATTGCGTTTTATTGATTAGTTAACAGATTATTTAATTAGAATGTAATGTTTACACCAAATGTAAATGTTCTTGCACGAGGATATGTACCATAGTCCATACCTAACAACGGATAGTTTCCAGTATTGGCAGCTGTTGTACTCTTATTCGGATCGGCATTAACTTCCGGATCAATACCTGAATAACCTGTAATTGTGAACAAATTACCAGCAGTTGCATAAACACGTGCACGCTGCATACCAATCTTTTTGGTCCATGCCTTCGGGAATGTATAACCAACAGTCAATGTATTCAAACGTAAGAATGAAGCATCTTCAACAAATGTAGATAAAACTGTACCGTTTTCCATATAAGGAACACCATATTTAGCACCAGTATTTAATGCATCCAATGCATCCGGTTCAACAACAGGAACCAATTCACCATTCTGAATATCATAGATTTGATAACAATCGCTGATGAACTCCAATTTATTGGCACCTGCACCTGTATCTTTATTACCATACATATTAATCAAAGAGTTTACATTGTATACATGACCTCCTGCTGCCCATGCAAATCCGGCACTGAAATCAATATCCTTCCATGTCATGTTCAAATTGAAACCACCGGTATGAGGATGAGTGATTTCACCCAAATCAGCAACGTCTTCTGTATCTGCGACTCCATTACCATCCAAGTCACGCAATTTAACAGCACCAGGGAATGCTTTTTGACCTTCTGGCAAATTATAATGGCTAGGATAATTACCAACCTGATTACCCAAATCAGCCACTCCAGGTTTCAAGGTATAGGTCTTAGTTGCCGGATCATAGTTGAAGTCAGCAGTTGTATAATAACCATCACAAATATATCCACGAATCAAACCAACAGGCTTTCCTTCACGGAATTCATAATCATAAGTCGGAGTTGTAGCACTAGAAGCCCATTGAGAACCATACTGTGCAATGATATTATCAGCCAGTTCGTCAATATTATTGTGGTTGTAGTTATAAGTTGCAGAAACTCCTAATGTAAAGTCTTTAGTACGAAGAATATCATAGTTTAAAGCAATTTCAATACCTTTATTTGAGGTCTGACCAATATTTTGATACTGATATGAATAACCTGTAGTTTCATCAATAGGGATACACATCAACAAGTCTTTTGTCGTATTCCAATAAGCATCAATGGTACCAGAAAGGCGATTATTAAAGAAACCGAAGTCAAGACCGATATTTCTTGAAATAGTAGTTTCCCATTTCAAATCAGGATTAGAAAGCATACCGCTAGGTTTATATCCTGAATAAGTCTGACCATTGAAAGTTACAGTTGTAGACTCCCATGTTTCTCTCCAAAGGCTGGCATCAATATTATCAGCTCCTGCCATACCATAAGACAAACGAAGTTTCAAATTATCCAACCAGCTACGAGTACCTTCCATAAATGATTCATCAGAAAGACGCCAAGCTAATGCACCTGCAGGGAAGTATCCCCAACGGTGATTCGGAGCAAACTTAGAAGAACCATCGGCACGGAATGTAACGGTCAACAAGTAGCGATCCAACAATGAATAGTTAGCACGTGCAAAGAAAGAAACAGTCTTATCAGGAGTACCAATTGAATTGCTAAACTTATCTTTTGCCAGACTCTTGTCTGTCTGATCAATCATACCAAAAGCTTGATCAAAATCGAAACCTGCTGGATATCCGTGACCTTCAATTTCAGTTGAATTTGATTTAGAAACAATAGTTTCCTGACCTAACAAGAATGACAAGCTATGTTTATCACTCAAGCCTTGAACCTGATAATTCAACGTATTTACATTACGCAAATTATAACCTTCACTACGAGTAAGTTTTGCTACCTTATGACCTTGAGTCAAACCGTTTTCATAATATTTAGTTTCACCCCAGTTACGACCTGCACCAACTTCAGCACGTAAAGTCAGACCTTCAATAATATCCCATGATAAAGCAGCTATACTTCTTACTCGCTGTTTTCTTGCAATGTTCTGAACATCGTTAGTCCAGTCAACCGGGCTACCATAAGAAGTATCAACGTTATCAGCTCCCAAACCAAATCCACCGAATGCATTAGGATCACCCAAAGGATTATCAATAGGACGCCAGCGATATGCACCAGATAATAAAGAACCTTTACCGTTTGTTGAAGATTCTTTTCCAGTTGTCTGGTCTTCAGAATAACGTATATCAACATCTAATTTCAGGTTTTTCAACAGCTCCTGATTCAACTTCAATGATGTATTGAAACGGTTATAACCTGAATTAATCTTGATACCCTCATCATTCAGATAGTTGACATTTAATACAAATTTTGTTTTTTCACTACCTCCTGAAATTGAAAGGTTGTGAGTATGTGCAATAGCATTACGCAACATATCATCAGTCCAGTCGTGTACGTCCACATTCGCATAGTCAGCAAAATGATTACCATAGGCAGCGCCCAATCCAAAGTATTTTGCTACACCATCAGCACTAACAGCACCACCAGTTCTTTCCAATGCATCAGCATATGCCCACTGATACTTCACGTAATCTTGTGCACTAAGCGGATCCAAGGTTTTAGCTGCAGCCTTTGTCTGTACGTATCCATTATAAGTAACAGACAGCTTATCAGTCTTCGCTCCCTTTGTAGTAACCAAAATTACACCATTTGCACCACGAGCACCATAAATAGCTGTAGATGAAGCATCTTTCAACACATCGATTGTTTCAATCTGATCTGCCGGTATATCAGAAATAGAACTTACCGGAAATCCATCTACAATGAACAACGGGTCATTACTCTGTGTAATAGAACCTCCACCACGAACGCGGATAGAAACTTCTGCACCTGGACGACCATCTTGTGAAACAACTGATACACCGGCCAATTTCCCTTGTAAAGCCTGAGACACATCTGATACAGGATTAGCAGTTAAAGTTTCATTACTTACTGATGCAACAGAACCTGTCAAGTCACGTTTCTTAACAGTTCCATAACCGATAACCACAACTTCGTCCAATGTTTCAGTATCTTCTTTTAAGATAATGTTAAACGAAGTTTGATTTCCTACAGGAATAGACTGCTGAACATAACCTACATAAGTAATAGTAAGCACGTCGGAATTTTTCACATCTGAGATTGCAAACTTTCCATCAAAATCAGTAATAGTACCATTTGTTGTACCTTTGACTAAAACATTTACACCGATCATAGGTTCACCTGTACCATCTTTAATGACACCTGTAATCTGTTTACCTTGTGCAAATGCTAGCACACAGAACATACTCAGTAAGAACGTAGAGTATACTCTTCTTAAAAGCAGTAGTCGATTCATACGTGTTTTTTTAGTTTAGATAATAAATAAAGTTAAGTGTTCTCATTTAATCATAACACTCCAAAATTAGAATTTTTTAATGAACTACGATGGAGAGAAAATGTTTTTTTGGTGGTAAAAATTGGTTTTTAACAGTTCGTCAATATTTATGCAGAACAACCAAAACGACTTCACTCGGTGTAAACAAACGGATATCCTTACGGGAAGTACCTATTCCATTTGTTATAATAACCGGTATACCAGCAGAGTTATATTTCAGCCCACTCAAAAAGCGAGATCCATATTTTGAGAAATGAGCTGGAGTATATCGTCCGAAAAAGCTAACCTGTCCACCATGAGTATGTCCAGCCAAAGCCAGATCCGTATTGCTGACATCCACATCCTCTACATAATCGGGCGTATGAGTCAGCATGATGACATAATCTTCTGCCTGAAGCGACAGTGTAGGTGAAATACCGTTTTTTGTCAAATCGAACGGATTGCGGATTCCACAAAGTAAAATATACTGGTTTCCTTTCCATAACGTATCTACCTGATGTTCGAGCAACCGGATACCGGTTCGTTCCATTTCCTGTCTGACTATCTCATAATTGGCATTGTTCTCATGATTGCCCATTACTCCATAAGTGCCATAAGGTACACAAACCTGATAAAGCACGTCAAAAAGCTCCGACAAGTTTCCACCATTCCGTCCCCGATAATCTCCTCCCAATAATAACAGGTCAGCGTCAGCTGCTTGCAGGGCTTTCAGTAAACCAGGAAGTCTTTTCTTTCCGAAACGACTTTCATAATGAAAATCGGATGCAAACGCAATACGAAATCCATCAAACGAATCGGGCAGTTGTTCGCTATATATATCATATTTTTTTATACGCCCTATCCCATGATATTTCGATAAAGAAGCTGTGGCACACGACGAGAATAAAACAGCTGATACAAGAAAGGAAAACCAAACTAATTTTTTCATGGCTATATTACTGGAATTTTCAAACGAAAATAACACTTTTCCATTGCCCAGGCAAAGTCTCAACAGAATTTCATAACTTTGTACTGTTAAAAACAAATTAGATTTATGGTAAAACAAAACTCTACAAAAGCCTGGTTACTTGCCAGCCGTCCGAAGACTTTGACAGCAGCTTCTATTCCTGTCATGCTAGGCTGTGCACTTGCTTCCATGTACGGACACTTCCAATTAATTCCTGCCATACTATGTTTTCTCTTTGCTTTCCTGATGCAGATAGATGCTAATTTTATAAACGATTTATACGACTACCTGAAAGGAAGCGACCGTGAAGACAGACTCGGTCCGGAACGTGCCTGTGCCCAAGGCTGGATTTCTCCTTCCGGAATGAAAAAAGGGATTCTTGTAACTACTGCACTAGCTGCAGTAACAGGGCTTTTCCTGCTAGGATATGGTGGTTGGGAAATGATTCCAGTAGGTATTGCTTGCATTATTTTTGCTTTCCTATATACTACAGGGCCTTATCCGCTTGCCTATCATGGCTGGGGCGATATACTGGTTCTGGTATTCTTCGGATTTGTACCTGTAGGATGTACTTTCTATGTCATGGCACATGACTGGAATACCTCGGTAACAATGGCCTCACTCGCCTGTGGATTCGTTATCGACACATTACTTATGGTAAATAACTTCCGCGACAGAGAACAAGATGCCATAAGCGGAAAGAAAACCATCGTCGTACGGTTAGGTGCACGTGCCGGACTTATTCTATATTTTCTACTGGGACTGGCTGCATGCTGGAGCTGTTTCTATTTTGTCACAGAAGGCAGGCTGTGGGCTGCTATCTTACCTCAGATTTATCTTTTATTTCATATTCTCACCACAATGAAAATGGCACGAATTAACAGGGGAAAAAAACTGAACGCCATTTTGGGAGAAACATCACGAAACATGCTGTTATTCGGGATATTACTCACCGCAGGATTATTGATTCCAGCTTGACACAACTGTTAATTTGTTATTTCCATGAACAGCAGAGTAAAAGAACTTGATTTTCTAAAGTGTATATTCATCATCCTGATGATTATTTTCCATCTGGTATACATCGGCGACTCGTATCCGTATGCCAAGCAAGTAGTCTATACCTTCCACATGTCGGCTTTTCTTGTCATTTCCGGATATCTGAATAATGTAAACAAGAAAATCAAAGCTTTCGGACGGAGTCTGCTTTGGATATTCATTCCTTATGTTTGTATGGAAACCGGATACGTCATCATGTCAGCCATTCTCCCCGTAAGGGAAAAGATTACCGAATTGTCAGCCGGACTTTTATTGCATAAAGCCATCATTGCTCCCATGGGACCTTATTGGTATCTCCATACCCTGATGCTCTGTAATGCCAGCTATTACCTGATGTACAGGATGACAAATAAATGGAAAGGAATTACTCGCTTCATCCTTTTAGGAATATTATTATATGGACTTTCAGAGTTGAAGTTATTGACATTTGCCAATGCCATTTATTTTCTGGCAGGAGTAGCTATCCGACAAAGCGGAAGCAATATCATCCGTATTTTCCAACCCAGCCTCTTGGCCTTGTTCCCACTGATTATACTCTGTTACTTTCCCGAAAATCTGAATCGAGGAACACTGGCAGGAGTAACTATTACATATCTGGTAATCAGCTTGCTGCTGGCAATCTACACTTATCTAACGGAACAAATAAAAAAGATTCTTCTTTACATTGGCAGTAATACACTGGTTATTCTGCTCTTTTCACCCGTGTTTACTATTTTGTCAAAACTCTACCTGCCGCTCTTTACTTTCGATGCGACAGGCATTTGTTTTACGATAGTTTCGGTAGTTTTTGTTATCTGCGGATGTTTCGGCGTAACTTACATATTCGACCGATTACATATCTCGCCTTACTTTTTAGGAAAGAAGCAAATGCTTCCTCCCTATTCTTCTGCCGACTAGTCACGCTCGATCAGTACGGTAGCATATGCCGAGATACCTTCCTCACGACCGGTAAATCCTAACTTTTCGGTTGTAGTAGCCTTTATGGATACGTCTTCCGGTTCAATGTTCATGACATGAGCCAGCACTTCCTGCATTTCTGGAATATGTGCTTTCAGCTTCGGACGTTCGGCACAGACTGTTGCATCAATATTGCCAACTCGATAACCTTTTGTTGCTATCAAATCTATAGTTTTTGCCAGCAGAATCTTGCTGTCGATATTCTTAAACTCACCTGCATTGTCAGGAAAATGATAACCGATATCACGCATATTTGCCGCTCCCAACAATGCATCGCAAATGGCGTGAATCAACACATCAGCATCAGAATGTCCCAACAATCCTAATTCGTGCTCCAGCTTGATACCTCCCAGCCAAAGCTCACGTCCTTCAACTAAACGATGGACGTCGAAACCAAATCCTACACGTATTTTCATCGCACGTAAAAATCAAGAACTTTTTCGTTTTCCAAATAGCCTTCCAAGTGATTGTCTATCTGTACCGGACCCACTCCTACCGGTGTCCCAGTAAACAGCATATCTCCAATTTTCAATGTACAGAACTGACTGACGTATGCAATAATCTGATCTACTTTAAAAAGCATGTCCTGCGTATTCCCCTGCTGTACAGTCTTACCATCAATATCCAAATGGAAATTGATATGCTGTATATCGGCAAACTTCTCTACCGGTACCCAATCTCCTATAGCAGCCGAATTATCAAATCCCTTACATAGTTCCCACGGCTTACCTTCGGCACGGAACTTACGTTGCAAATCACGTGCAGTAAAGTCAATACCCACCGTTACAGCATCATAATAGCGATGTGCAAAACGCTCGGATATATTCTTTCCCAAACGGTTTATACGTACTACCAGTTCGGTTTCATAATCTACCTGCTGGCAGAAATCAGGAATAAAAAACGGCTTGCTGTCCTTCAGCAAGGCAGAGTCCGGTTTCATAAAGATAACCGGTTCTTGTGGCAATGGCTCGTCTGCATGCAATTCCTTACAATGCAACGGGTAGTTCATGCCTATAGCTATAATTTTCATGGAAAGTTATTTCTTTATTGTTTCATTCAAACGGTTGAACATCACAGCCAGATGAGCATATAGTGATGTATTCTGCACTACAATATTTTCGGGAACCCGAATACGGAAAGGAGTAAAATTCCAGATAGCCTTGATACCTCCTGCAATCATCTTATCTGAAATCTCCTGAGCAATGGCAATAGGAACAGTCAGTACACCAATATTTACTCCATCCAGTTTCATACGTTTCTCAAAATCATCAGAGTGATAAATAGGAATACCATTTATCTTTGTTCCCACCAAGTCGGGATTGACATCGAAAGCCCCTACTATCTGAAGACCAAAATGAGACAGACCTGAGTCACGCAACAATGCTCCTCCCAAGCTTCCTACTCCGAAAAGATACGCTTTATGCATATTGGTAAATCCCAAAAAATCCTCCAATACCTGAATCAGCAAATCAATGTCATACCCTACACGGGTACGTCCGGCAATATCCACATACGAAAGATCTTTTGCTATCTGCGAAGCATCAATATTGATTTGCTTTGAAATCTGAGTAGAGGAAACATACTTCTCTCCTTTCTCTCTCATCAGCTTTGCATTCGAAAGATACCACGGCAGTCTACGCAGAGTAGGCTCCGGTATTTTTTCCGTATTTTTACGAGTATGTATTGCCATTTTTTGCTTCTATAATGGTTCTGTCTTTGTGCAAAATTAAGCTATTTATTCGGAAACGCACACAGAATATAGAAAAATGTACCTATCTTTGAGTCGGATTAAAATTAATTCACATGAAAAATAACGATTGGAAAGACCGACTGAACATTGTATATTCTACTAATCCGGACTTTAAATACGATAACGGAGAAGAGGAAGAAGTGGAAACACTAGATAAAAAACAGCAAAAGCTTCGCGTTTCAATAGAGAAAAAAGGACGCGGCGGAAAGACCGTTACTGTAATAACCGGCTTCATCGGCAGTGAAGATAATCTGAAAGATCTGGGCAAGCTACTGAAGACCAAATGTGGTGTAGGAGGTTCTGTGAAAGACGGTGAAATCTTGATACAAGGAGAGTTTCGCCAGCGCATTATCGATTTATTAAAAGCAGAGGGCTATACACAAACTAAGTGATCTGATATTATCTAAAAAGACATCAGGTAATACGCCTAATAAAGACCGATAAAATAACCGAAATTTTTGTACAAATGCTCAGAGTGTTTGTACATTTTTTTGCAAAACATCAGCAAGTTTTAGGGAAAACTTCAGCATGTTTTCAAAATCCTTTTTACGACATTATGAATGAAGAACTGAAGGACATAAAAGGATCTTTTTTTCAAAGATAGAATTGTATAGAAATTTCATACAACATTCTATGCAACAAAGTTTGTTCAATACCATATATATTCTTTGTAAAAAAAATAAAATTAAAAAAGTCATCTATTTCTCTACAAAAGGAAATAGATGACTTTATATTTTAATACTTCTCAGAGAAGAAGTTATTATTCAGCACGCAAAGTGAAACGTTTGAATTCTGTGATAGCCAATTCAGGATCTGCAGCTTTCAATACTTCTGCTACATTCTTCTTCGGATCCATAATGCTTTCTTGGTTCAACAGACAAACTTCTTTCAAGAATTTGCCCAAACGACCTTTAGCGATATTTTCGATCATAGCCTGAGGCAAGTTAGCAGCCTTTTCAGCAGCTACAGTTTCCTTAATTTCTTTTGCTTTAGCTACGTCTTCAGCAGTGATCCATCCCTTAGCCATGTTGCTTTCCATGTGTTCTTCGCTGTCTACATGAGCAGGATTGATGCCAGCTTTCTTCAAAGCAGCTTCTACAGCCTTCTGTACCTGTTCAGCTTTAGTCTTTTCGATAGCAACGTTGATTTCCTCTTGTTTTACTGATTCAGGAACGCCTGCTTCGTCGATAGCGATCGGGTTCATAGCTGCAATCTGCATACAGATTTCGTGAGCAACTTTTTCATCGCAAACTTTGTTGAAAGATACAATTGTACAAAGCTGATTCTTGTTCATGTGGTTGTAAACAGCAGTGCAAGCACCAGAAACGAAGAAATAGCCATCCAATTCAGTCTTTTCACCAGTGATACCGCTACGTTCAACGATAGCATCAGCGATAGTACCGCTACCCATCGGAAGAGCTTTTACATCATCCAAAGTCTGACACTTGTTAGCGATAGCAGCGTCAAGGATAGCTTGAGTCAAAGCAACGAAATCTGCATTTTTAGCAACGAAGTCAGTTTCACACTTCAAAGCAATCATAGCAGCATAGTCACCTGTTGATTTTGCCAATACACAACCTTCTGAAGTTTCACGGTCAGAACGTTTTGCAGCAACAGCCTGTCCTTTCTTACGGATAATTTCCACTGCTTTGTCGAAATCGCCTTCTGATTCAGTCAAAGCGTTTTTACAGTCCATCATACCAGCTCCAGTCATTTTACG
>ENA-UEYI01000087-UEYI01000087.1-human-gut-metagenome-genome-assembly--contig:-NODE-87-length-84197-cov-125.778959_pt1 | contig 84197 bp, 80 predicted proteins | sample MGYA00242900_ERZ507916 | MGnify/ENA primary metagenome ERZ507916 (study PRJEB26167, sample SAMN06115521) | human gut metagenome | host: Homo sapiens | place: China:Chongqing | collected 2015-09-02...
CTGACCGTGAGCAATCTCAAACGGGCATTGGCTTTTGCGCCTGTTAATCTTTGCGCCCAAACGTTCTTTCTTTTCCATATGATACTTTTTTAAGAAATTAATCGAATTTGCATGCATAACCGTTCCGAGTTGCGACGATATGGCTACCCTTATCTGGTCATAGGTAAGACCCATCTTAAGGCCCTTCCTGATTTTCCGCTTGATGTCAAGCACTACATCACGGTTCGCCCGGACATGCCCGTCAGCAAAGATGCGGTACCCTACAATCGTAAATCCTCCCTTTGTAGCCCCGACCTGCCACTTTGGGTTCATCGTGAATTTCAGCTCACGTCCCCAGTATAATGCTATCCAATCAACTACAAGATGCAGGAAAGTCTTATCCTCATGAAGGACAAGGACATTGTCCATGAACCTATAAAAGAATCGGAGCCCCTCCTTCACATACTGGCAGAAAAGTGCTTCCAAATAGGCTTCACCCTTCGAGATTTCAGCAAAGTCGGATTCAGTCTTTGCCGACGCCTTTTTGTCCGTGATGTACATTGCCGCCAATTTATGAATCAAGTCCGGATTCGATTGCAGCCCGAACAATCTTCTGACATCATGGTCAAACATACCAAGCGATATATTGGCATAAATCGTCGATATCTTCAGACCGATTGCTATGCCAGCAGGATGTTCAGGATCATCATTGCCCATAGGCGTCCCTATGCTGCTGTCAATGACTGCGTCAAGGGAATTAAGAAGGACAGGATCCTTTATCTTCCTCCTCAGATAGGCTTTGGGAATGTCATGCAGAATATGTGGATACATCTTTGACACATCGAGATTGGCGAAGGCTTTCAGTTCAGGGTGGGTCTTCAGGTCGTGGCTTATAAGCTTCACCATCATATGCTGTCCTCTGCCAGGGATACAGGCAAAGCAGTGTTCGTCAAGGCTTCTGTTTACAATATCCTCTGTACGCGTCAATATGCCCCAATGATAGACGTGATGCCAATATTGAAGCATCGACAGGAACCTCTCCTTCCGACCTTTCTTCTCAAGTATTGTCTTATAGGTGTAATCCTCCGATGAGGGATGGTATGATGAAGTGAGAAAAAGATGAAGAAGGCGATCAACATTTGACTCAAGGTCTTCGTCAAATGCTTTCACCTCCTTCCGTCTTCTTTTCCGCCGTGAAGCCAATCGATGGGCCATACGAAAGTTCTCTTTCGTGCCTATGACTTCCGACAAGTGTCCGTGTCTTCGCACAAGTGTCTAAGTGTTATAAGTGTCTCGTGTCTGCTTTCTCTCACAAGCGCCGTCGAATTCTTACGAACCTACCGGAACCAGTTTTGATATGATGTCTTTCGGCAAGGGCCGGGGTTCATCCTCAAATAGAAGACGGGTGCAAACACAACCAGCCTCCCAAGTAGTGGGGCGACGACAGGTTCGCATTGGAATTCGAGGGCGCATAGTTACCGTTGAAGTACGCCAAGCCATCAATGTCACCATTGTTAGCATTGCCGGAACCGAGCGGAGACCGGAAACCAGAAACCTACCGCCTTAGAGGACAAACCCACCATAAGGCGGCACAAAGGTACAAATTTTACTTAATCCATTAAAACCTCATATTAAAAAACCGCCTGACGGCGGTGATTTTTTTCATCGCCGCCGACGATTTCACGAAGAAAAGAAAGAACAGTATTTCAAAGAACTTGTTTTGCATCCGCCCACGGATGCCTTGGTTTCTTGCTCAACCGCTATCGCGGTCTGCGCGGTTTCTTGGCTTTCGCGTCGCCCCTTACCCCGCTATGAGGCATATACCTTTGGGGTCGGGTCGAAGTCCCCCACGCATTCGCAGAGGGGCGACGACAGGTTCGCATTGGAATTCGAGGGCGCATAGTAACCGTAGAAGTACGCCAAGCCATCAATGTCACCATAGTTAGCATTGCCGGAACCGAGCGGAGACCGGAAACCAGAAACGGCTTTATTGAAATAACATCCATCGCCCCTATATGTCGCCGATGTGGCACCATCCTCTGATGGCATCCCCGCAAGTCCCTGAAAATTGATGCGCTTGACATAGTTCCATGTTTCAGGGGTGGACGGGAGGATCGTCCCGACCTTTATCATGTTGGCCGTCTCTGAATACTTCCATTCTGTCAACGAAGACTTCGCCACATAGAATGAATATGAACCGTCAGCATTGATGACCGCGACAATCCTGTTTTTGCCACACCAAAGATGACCGTATGGGTTCTTCAGCCCGAAGAAACAAGGAATCGGGGCATTATAGACCACGGTTCCGTCAGACTTCTTCACCGCATAGGAAGCGACACCAAGAGCGTCCGCGAGTTCGACTCCGGCAGAATACGGAACCACCGGGTGATAACCATTGTAAGCTTCCCAACCAGGCATCGAGGCCACGCCATAACCAAGACCGCCCTGATACAATCCATTGGCATCCTTTGATGCGCTGAATGAGGTTTGGATGTTTCTGGTACCGAGGATGATGTCAGCAAGTATCATGATGACAGTGTCTATCCAATACCAACCAGCACCCCAGCCCTCGCCGCGTTTGCGACCAAGTTCCTCAAATGTGGCGGTTCCCTTTTCAGTTGCCGCGTACCCAAGCATTGACAGGTTCTCGGCTGACGCATTTCCGGATGTGATGGCAGAACCACCACCGCCACGATACTGTTCAGCGGAACTTATCAGCGAACACAAGATATTGTTTGTCCTGTCAATGATGCCCGAATGTCCGGCAGCGATTGAGAAAACCGGCACATGATAACATTCACGGCCTGGAATCGGTTTCAGGGAAGCGGCCTCATAAAGGTAACTGCCTTCCATCCATGCAGCCACATAGAACGGTGTCCGCACGCCCCACTGGTATTGCCCCATTGTGCCATCAAGCTTGGCCGCCTCACCGGTGGCAAACTTATAGTGGTTGTTCGGGTCAAGTTTCTTCCTTGAATGGTCATTTCCCACAAGATAACAGCCAAGGCCAAGAAGGGACGGAAGCCGTTTCACATAGTTCAAATCACCACAACGTTCTCCAACAGGAGAAGACTGGTCAAGATTGAATCTGACTGCGGCATATCCGTCATCTCCAAGAAATGATGCAGGGAAAAAGCCATATTCGTTTCCGGACAACGATTTCCCGAAAAGCAGATCACCCGCATCGACCTGGGCGAATTGCTTGAATGATGATAATTCTTTCTTTTTCATATGCGTTGTTATTTAGTATTTTTCAGTCCTTGATGTCACCATTGTAAGTGAAATCATTCATGTTGATTATCTGGAACTCGAAAGAGCCATTATTCCAGGAATCGTCGTCCGAGATGTCCACAATGAAATAACTTGCGGTCTTCGCGGTCAACGTAGTCTTGACTGGGGAACTGTTGCTGCTAGAATCCATAATATATCCGACACCGGTCAACATCACCAGATAGTCATTCGGTTGCAGGTTCCACTTTGTCGGGATCCACACAGTGTACCTTCCGTTGGCGGTCCTTTGGCATTGCAGGGTTCTCCCGTCAAATGTCTTGTAGCTCATCGAGCACGTCCCGTTTGAGGTCCTTCCCGTGACAGTCCCATGCGCAAGGACATTCAATGAACGGCCATAGGACTTTGTGGTTTCGATATTCCCACGGTTGGTGATAAGCCACCCATAAAAGGTCGTGCCTTCCCCTATACCGAGAAGTTCTACGTACTCACGGGATGACAGTACCAGCTCGCCATATTTTGCTCCATCCTGGAAGAAGTATTTTCCATTTGGGGCAGTAATGGACACCGCACCGGATGACAGCACCCCGTCGTACCGATGAGTCATCACTGTTATACGGCGTCCGTTCTGAGAAGAATCCCATGGGAACCCTCCTGCCGCAATGATCAAGGACCCACCTCCCTCCATTTGAAGGTTATCATGCAGTTGAGCCTCTGATTTTTCATCTGTGCCATCCCATTCCCACTCTCCGCTATAATGTGCGAAAGGCTGGCGGAGCGTGCCGTAGACGATTACATCTTTCAGCGTGCTGTCCTCTATGGCAGCCCCTTTAGTAGTGAAAAGTCCATCCTTGCTGACAATGGTCTCACCCCCGGCCGCGCGGATGCTGCCGTCCGCCATCAGTTGTATCTTCCCGGATGTGTGCTTGATAACACCCTCATCCATAATCCAACCCTCCTTGCCTGTACCAAGCAGAAGGACTTTCGTGGAGAAATTCGCGAATGACGGCACAAGACGCCAGTATCCGGTGTTGTTTTCAACCGAATCATACGGAGTCTCATTCGAACTGGATGTATGGTGTTTGGTACACTGATACACCTGCCCATTGTAATAGGCGAAATCAGCATATGCCTCCCCATCCGCACCGCTATAGAACTCTATGCCGGCGGCCCAAACAATCTGGCGCGTCCGCGCCCCTCGCTCACCTTTGTCTCCCTTCTCCGGTGGCTGCTTGTAAGCTATTCGTGTTATATGCTTTAACATCTTTCTGATACACATTATTCTGCCGAAATAATAAGAGTCATGTCACCACCAGCTTTGACCGCGTGATCAATGGTAACCGCAAATGAATCCCCGCCGTCCTGCGATGCGATAGAGTCGCCTGCTGCATCCGTAACAAGGTAATTGAACGTGAAGCCCTTCACCTCTGTCTCCGTCGTCCTCTTGTACACCTTCGGTCTATATATGATGGACGTCTGGGCCGAGCTTAGTTCTTCCGGAACCTGAACCCCAGCCGCATTGGTGGGATTTGGATAGATAATCAGGATGTCAGTCTCATCGCTCACTTCCATCACTGTGCTTGAGGTCTTGCCGTTATAACTCATCTCACATTTGTACAATTCGCTTGAATTGATATCTGATGCCGTGATGGTAATGCTTGATGAACTCTTGTTTATCGACTCCCAGCCATCAACGCCATTCACGACTTTCATCTTGTACCATTTGTAGGTCACTCCATCTGTCTTCTCGACACCGCCGATCATCAGATGAGCCGTCGCCTTCAACTGTGATGTGGTGTCATCAACAACACCGCCGTTGTTGATCGTGATATAGCCCATGCACGACTCTCCGTCAGTCTGCTCGATGGCCACCTCGATGGACGCGGACACGACTGACTGGAATCCCGTATTGACAACCCCCTTGAATTCAATGGTGTCCGAGTCAATGTTGCCGCTCGATGCGATCTCCTTCAGTATCGTAAGTGTCGGCAGCGTAAATCCGTCAACCTTCTTCACTTCGCTCTTGAAAGTACCTGCAGGAATGCTTCCCATCGCTTTGCTAAGCCCAGAAGCATCAAAGACGATGGCAGTTCCGTTGAACTTCCATTCGACACCGGTAGCTGCAGGCTCTATGCGCATAGCTTTCAGCGAGCTTCTTACGACCGGATATATACACGGCTTGTTGGCCGCGAAACTTGGCGTGATTATGTTGTTTCCGTTGGAAATGAACTGCTTCAACGGAAACGTGCTTCTCAACGTACATGTCAGTGAATCACCCTGCCTGACATATTTGATTGTCGTCTGTCCTTTTACTGTACTCATTTCATCTTCTTTTATCTGTTCAACTCTTCCTTTGCTTCAGCCGCCGTAAGAACCTTGCCTCCAAGCGACTTGACTTTTTTCTCAAACGGAGCGGAACTCCCATAAGTCTGAAGGTCGCTCTCATTGATGATGACATATTCACCATCCGGAGTCCTCTGCCTGAATTCGGCGATTCCGTCATCCTCGGCCTTGCGGACCGGAATCTTTGCATAAACATATCTCATATCTTAAAGTGTTATTACCTCATTGTTGTCACATATCATGGTATCCCCATCTATAAACGCCCCTAAAGGGTCAAGTTCATCCACTTCAAGGGCCACATCCGAAGCATTGGCGAATTCCTCTGCCGGAATCATGATGCTATCGCCATAGCCGAGGTCAGTCCATTCGGCTCCATATACCGCCCTTTTTATGGACCACTTGATGCTGAAGAATCTTGAAGGATTTTCCACGACAGTCCTTCCGACCGTGATCACGCATTCATTCTTCACCATCTCCGCATTCGGGGAGACCTCCACCCCACCATGCACAAAATGCTCGAAATCATATTCTGGATATCTCCTCACCACTGTTGTCTCATCTTTAAGGCAATTATCCGTCGGAGATGACGGCAGAGCCTCGCCTGACAACGCATATTCCACCTTGCAGGATATTTTCACCTGTCCATTGACATAACGGGGATCGATTGTCAATGTGTCTGCATTCTGGCCTGCCTCATAGAACAAGTCCTCATCAGGGTCAATAATCGTCTCCTTTCCGTCAACGGTCTTATACCACCAGTATGCGACCTTGCACTGTCCTGAATCCGGGGTCTTTCCGCCAAGCAGGAATGTCGCCTTAATCGTGCGGACACCTGCATCAGTAATGGGGTTGAATACAAAACTTGTCGGTTTATCGAGAGACAGCGATGCGGCTTCCGCCAGCGAGACGGTTGATAGAGTAGCAGTCGCCTGTATGCGCAAGATCTTGCCGCTCCTCGTATCCGGATACGATGCCGTGAACACGAGCACCTTCGGCTCCAGATAAGGTATGTTCTTCGTGACGGTCAAAGTGCCGTCCTGCGCCACCGAATAGCCGTCCGTCTGGTTCGTGATCAGATAGCGGGACAATTCCCCTGTCAAGTAGGATGAATCCGTAATCTGTCCTACCATGTCCTGAGGTATCTCATACCAGAGGATTCCTGTCAGGGCCACTTTCCCGTTCGTCATTATGCCGTTCGGATCATTGACATATACCTCCGGTCGAATCACGAGCGGTGTAAGGCTCCGGTCCGGTATGTATTCACCCGTCTCGGCGCAATGCGTCTGTGTGAGACTTCCACCACGGACAACCATTGTGGTGGATATGTTCAGAGGATCATAGACGATCCCGATTCTTTTTGTCTTTTTCATATACTGTTCAAATGACTTTCAAATGTCAAAAAACAACCTCCGCTTCCACGCTTTCAGCGCCGTCACGGACATACGCCCTGCAGATGAACCGCCCGGAGGAAACCGGAAGGTCTTCCTGCGTCAGGTCCACACTCCTGCCGCATCCGGAGTGATCTGCATTCCACACCCCATCTGCAGCAGCATCACCCGTATCCCTGGACCAGGTCCAGTCCGAATCAAGAATCTCATCCGTTATGTCATTTACGCCACGACGGACAACTGCCATCAGTGTCGTATCAAGACAGCCGTACAGGAAAGTCTCTCCTGCCGTGCTGTCGATTATCAGTTCCAGTGTCGTGTCGCCGGCTACGAGCAACCAGTCGGACGAATCGTAACGCGGCTCCCGGAGCGTACCTTCAACGATGCATCGATACTTGCACGACTTGTGATAGACTTCATCCTGGAACTCATCATTGCAGAGATATGGTGTGTCCGGTGTTCCCTGCCAAAGGCCTCTGTCCCGGATTGTCTTCACAACCGCCCCTGTCCCGTCCAGCTGCATGAAGTTCCTGGCCAGAACCGTATCCAGATATATCGACGGACGTTTGCCCAACGGCAGAGACTTCGGTATCAGGGAATCAGGGATAGAGCCAATAATCAGCTTGAAGTGTGACGGCAGGATGATGTACTGGTCAACACCATCAAGCAATGCGATCCGCTGCTCCGGGGACGAGAAATACTGGCTTCTCTGTCTTTCAGCCTGTGTAAAATTGCCATACCTTGCAATATTCATATATGGAACCGGGGCTGCGTTTTTTCCTCCTGGGACCGCATCATCAGCACCGAGCACAATTCTCACTGTCTTCGCCGCCTGATCCACAGATGTGACCCTGAAATATGATGTCACGAACCCTCCGCTGCTGTTATAGTGGCCCTTGCAGATGTCATCGACATCCAGCTCTATAACATCACCATCCTCCACCTGCATCGTAAGGATATAGGCACTTTTGCTTCCCTCATCAGCGGTGACCTTGGCAATTGTTCCACCTTCGGTGTTCCACATCTCCCCACCAGTCACGCGGACCTTGTTGTATATGAGTTGCGGGACCTTGAGAAATGACCTCAATGTCAGGGATGACATCTCAGCCGATCCGTCAGAGTCAATCTTCCAACCAGAGCCAGTCTCTATGCCCTGCACGAAGTCCGGGGAGCCGATAATCCCTGCAATGACACGGGCGAACTCGACGATGTCCTTCTTCCTGACCGGCTGGTCAATATAGTCCCCGAACATCCTGCCGGACCACTTCTCAGAATCCTTTGAGTGGTCGGACTCCAAGGAATGACCAGATTCATCGGAGTACCCGGCTTTTGCCTTTTCCGTGACGGTGCTTACACTCCCGTCCTCCTCGTTTTCCTTCGGATGGGTAAGGCTGATATATCCGTCATTGTCAGTGGTTATCTGATCAAGATACGGAAGGTTCTTATGAGTATGGCCGTCTCCGGAGACAACGGAATTCGCACCGCCATTCTGGATGACGGACACTGCGGTTCCTGAAGTGGTGCCACCGAGTTCCCTCAGTCTCCTGCTTCGCGGTCTTGCCGCCCTGTTGGTTGTTTTCTGTATATATTCCTTTGCCATGGTCATCCCTCCTTTCCCTCATATTCGTCAGGGCGCATCTCGATGAAAGTGGCATCGGACACATCCTCCTTGACGTTGATTTCCTCGCCGCTCATGATGAACTTGACATCCTGTCCCTGAGCCGCATCGACATAGGAAGACAGCCCCTTCGGGTCAATGGAGACCTCCCCGGACAATGTCGTCCTCCTGTCGGCATATTGGCTGTACAGAGTCCCGATCAGCAGATGTTCTGGATGGTCAGTCCTCCCGGCACGCATAAGCTTCTGTATCTGTTCGCCTGTCTCTGATGACATATAGATGCCTTTGGCGGTGGGGCACACGACATTGGCGGTGCCGCATATCGTGTCAAGCTCAAGATCCTCTTTCGCGTCGGCATTCAAAACACCGGAGTACTCCACATCATCCATTGTGTCCTCGTCCAACGTCAAAGTTCTCTTCACCACAGACACTTTCGGAAGTTTGTACAGCTGCCAGCGTATCTTGTCATAGCCACCCTTGTCCTTGAAATATCCATCAGCTTCCACAGAGAATCTGTCAACGTCATCGAATGCCCACACCCCGTTGTATATCCGGATTTCCAGATAACCCCCTTTCGGCGGATAAGGTATAAACTGGCCGTCCGGCAGTTTCTTAAAAGAGTCGAACATCCAGAAGTCCTTTGTGTCACCGGTATATTTGTCGGCATAGTGGTACTTGCGGTTCTTTACTTTCTTGCTTCCATCCGTCCAAGGTTTCCCGACACTCTGGTGGTTGCACTGCCATCCCATGACTCCTGTCCCCTGCAGGACATCGTCAGGATCATAGTATGCAAGCCACGCCTCGCCCCATTCCGCCTCGCCTGATTTCCAGCCCCATTTCGACAGATATTTATCCTCTGCGGTGGACACGAAGCCGTTTCCCGGCTGTCCGTTCTTGGTAAGCCACTCATTCGAGTAATGGCACAGAGCCGTACCCGCCTCATCATATACGACTATCGCGACTGGGACAAAAGCAAACGCTGCATTGTTCTTCACGAAATCATGATTGCCTGATTCATTGCCGTCGCCTGAATCCGAGAACGGATTATAGCGGGGGTCGAACAACAGTTCCTGCTGGATACGCAAATAATTGTTCGCAGCATCAGCGGAACCCATTTCCGGAAGATAGACACGCGCCATCTTCATTGCAAGGGTTTTCGGATGTGAGGACGGATGCAGCCCCTTTCTTGTCGGGAAGCCGGAAGCCAATGAGCCGTGTCCACCAGTATAGAACCCTCCGACAACGCCCTCGGTCTCATTGCCTCCGAGCATGGGCTGAATCTTGAAGAACGAGTTGTCGCTTCCGATTTCAGCGACACCCTTGCATTTATCCCTATTCCAAGATTGGAAAAGTGTGTAATCTATCAGGGCATAGTCCCAGTCGTAACCGTGCCTGTGACTTTCGTCATAGTCGATGTAATATGAATAACAGGTCGGGACAGACATCCCTGTAGGTACAATCCCATTGTTGTATTTGACCCCTGAACTGTCTGATGTGAGATTTGTCCATTCTGGCCCGAAAACATCTTCATAGTCAAGTTCCCCATCAAGTACATCCGCAGTCGAATATGGGGAGAACGTTATTTTTATGTTGTTGTACACCGAATCGGTGCCAAGCGATGAGTCCTCACCCTGCCAGTCTATCTCCGAAGATGGGTTCTTACTCGTATACAGGCCATTGATGTCATACACATACACTTTCCCGGCACGTTGTATCATACGCAATCCAAGAGGTTGGAATATTCCCTCGATGACGTCCTTGAACGATGACGCCTCCCCGTCCTCGTCATAGAAGTTCTCCGACGCAATCATCAAAGAGGACAATGCAAGCTGCGTCCCGTCCGCAAACTGCGTGGAGATCAGGGATTCATCGAATGAGGTATAATTCAGCCTCGACTTGTCAAGCGCGTTATCAAGCAGTTCTTTCAATGTCTTGCGCCCGGAACCGTCATAAGGCATCCTGTCAAGGATACCGAAATCGGAGAAAGTAAGGCTGACCTCATAGTCGGATGTGCTGTCATACGGTTCCTCATAGAATTCAGGGTCAAGGCATCCGCTCCAGAACAAAACGTTGTTTCTATAGACATCGAGACGGATCTGCCCTACCTTTATCGAATAGAGGTCAAGGTAAGTCCTATCTCCGGGTGAAACGATGGTCAATGTCGCGGTGCTCCCGCATATGACATTCTCCTTGGCCGTCTCATTGTACTCTATCATCAGGGGTTCGTCATCCGGGAATTCCAGGTTCCTGACGGGAAATGCCACGTCGGACTCCTGGAGGATTCTGCACCTCCAGACAACGCCCTTCCTTGAATAGAAGGCTCCCGTATATCTTACCATCATTCCCATGCTATGATCTTCTTCTCCTGTTGTTCTCTCTTCTTTCTATGCCGACCAGATTCCGGCCTTTGATTTTGAACTCCACTTTTTTCTTGCCGCCGTCTTCAAACCCGATAATGGATTTGAGTCGGTCAAGAGGGGCGACCACCTCCGGGTTATGACTCGCCCCGGAATACTCACCGAACATACCTATGGTAGGTCCATAGGCAAGGCCGCCGTCAGCATATTTCGGGATAGAGGCCACAGCCGCCCCGACCGCTGCCATACTGGCCGCCAACGATATGAGGTTGTATGGGAACGGCACACTCTGCGACTGGGCCGCCGCTCCTGCAAATGCCTGCGCTATATTTCCACCGATGACAGACGCAATCGCCGGAAGTGCGGCGGCCACGGCTGAGAGGACATTCGATCCCCATGAGAGCCAACCTGCGGCGTTCTCGCCGACTACCCCAGACAGGCTGTTCGCTATCGATGACATATTCTCAAGCATGCCCGTGGTCTTTTCCCCCTGCGCCTGTGTCGCGTCAAGACTTGTTGCATACTGAGACCATTGGTTGATTGCCTTCTTTATCGATGCCCGTTCTTCCTTTGTCTGGGCCACAGCAGCCATCTTCTGGAGTTCCTCGATTTTCGATTTGGCCACCTCGACACCAGTTATTCTGGCACGGAGGCTGATTTCAAGGTCACCGCCTACGCCAAGCCCGTTCCGAACCATTTTTGAAAGGTCTTCCATTCCTACAAGCTGGACTGATTCCTCTATGGCATCCTTCTTGGCTTTCCATTGAACTATCTGCCTTTGAATCTCACCGCGTTCCGCTTCCCCGGCTTTCTGAAGTCTTGTCTGAAGGGCAGAAAGAACCTTGTCGATATCCTCCAGGTTCTTAGGGTCGGCAGGAACATCAAGGGCTTCAAGGGAGGATTCGATAGCATCTTTCTTGCGCCTGTAATCATTTATCGTCCTCTGGATGTTCGCCCTTTCCTCATCATTCGCATACTGCAGGACAGACTCGCAGGCGGATATCGCCTGTTCATAGTCCGCAAGACTGTTCATCACGGCAGGGGTGGAGGCAAGCGCCACACGGGCTTTCAATTCGTCCTTCTCACGCTCGTACGCGTTTATCGTGGCCTGAATCCCTGCCTGTTCTGATTGCGAGGCTCTGTTCAACTGGTCTTCAAGCACTGATATGACCGTTGAATACTCCTCGAATGTCTTTGGAGATGTCGGGGCAGAGATTGCTTTCAGACTGTCTTCAATAGCCTTTCTCTTCTTGGAATATCCGTTGATCGTCTTCTGTATCTCCGCACGCTCCTCATCACCGGCAATTTTCAGCAGTTTGCCATAGTATGTTATGGCTGTGTCCAGTTCCTGGATTGTCTTCGGGTCTGAAGGCACACTCAACGCCTCCATCTCAAGATTAACAGCATCGAGTTTCTTCTGCCATGCGTTTATGTCCTTCTGAAGTTCGGCCCGTTCAGATGCGCCGGCAGCCTTCATCAGAGCCGTAAGAGCCTGTATCTTTTTCTCGATGACATCTATGCTGCCAGCCTTGCCTGTCGTGACACCAGATGTGGCCGGTGATATTCCACGTCCTTTCAGAAGTTTGTCCGCCTCGTCGTTGTATTTGTTCACGATGGAGAAATAACGGTCCCCCTCGGACATCTCCTTTTTGGCCGCGTCACTGTATACTTTAGCCCTGGCCTCGCCATAGGTGGCCACATTGCTTTTATAGGCATCCCCGACTATTTGCTTTCTCTGCCCGCTTACCTGACCGCGACCGAGGACACCGTTCGCTGATGCCATTTTGCCTTGGTACACACCCTCCGCATAATTACGGGCGCTCTTCCGGTCGTCATCCGTGACCTTTTTCGCGTTCTCCGCCTGAAGCATCTTCTCTATTGCCGACTGGTACTTCTTCGACGCGAGTTCCATTGCGGCGGCTGCCATGGCTCTTCGTTTAAGGGACTCCACAAATGTCGATTCATTATTGACCAGAACATTCTCGGCATCCTTTACCGAATTGATCCTTACGCCAAGGTTTCTGAATTCATTGGCGTTGTCCTTCACGAATTTCTGACGCCTGGCGATGTCGCCGGAGAGTTCCTTCCACGCCTTCTGCAATTTTCGGTAGGACACAAGCTGTGATGCTATGCTACCAGCCACGGATGATTGGATGGACTTCTGCGCATCCTCTTCTTCTTTCTTGGCCTGCTTCTGGGCTTCGGATTTCTCCTGGTACTTGGACACCAGCTTGCTGATCGCCGTTATCACCCCTGTTACTATCAGAGACGCGCCAAGCGTCATTGACGCAAGCAGCGCCTTCGAGGCGGTGGCAGAGAGGCGGAAAGCTACCGTCAGGCGGTTCTGTGCCGCCGTCCACAATTCAGTCACCTTTCTGCAGGTCACAATTCTGAATGAGCTTGTGGCATGCAGGGTGTTGGACATCTGCTGCACGCCCATCATCACCGCCATCACAGACTGCATTTTCGTCTGAACCGCCATCAGTCTCTCGTTGTCCTTGACGAACATTGACACGATGCCGGAACCTGCTGAATATGCTCCCATCAATCCTTGCACGCCATTGATGACACCACCTATCTGCGTGGCACCGGTTGAGAGAGCGGTCTGTTCGGTGCGGAGTTCCCTGTACGCCGTTCCGAGACGCTCCATCTCCTTACGGCGCTCCTCGTATTCGGCGGTATTCTGCTTTCCTTCAAGGCGAAGCCTGGCCATCTCCTCACGGATAGCCATAATCTGGGTTCTTATGCCAGTATTGGACTGCTTGTAACCGGCAACCGCATCACGCATGCCGGCAAGCGCCCCCTTTTCCTGGTTGAGTTCATTGAGCAATGCGGATGTCTGTGACGTGGGAGCCTTGGCCGCTTTCAGCTGCTGATATTTCGAGGTGAGGTCAGCGACCACCTTCTTCTGGCTCTCTATCAGTTGGATATAGTCAGAGACATCCTCTGCCCCCTCCGTAAGCGACTGCTTTACTTGGTTGTACGTCTGGGTATAGGTTGAAGACAAAGACTCGGCAGCTTTCTTCTGAGCCTCAATCTCGGCATTTACCGACTTGATCTTGTTGATCTGGAAGCCAATCTGCCGGAGCTGACCATCGATGTCGAATGCCTTTCTGTCATCTCCGGACAGGTACGCCTCCGTCTTGGCCTGTTTCAGACGGTCATATTCGGCACGAAGTTCAGACAGGTTGGATGATTGCGAGGACAGCCTTTCAATAGATGCCGCGGCGTCATTAGCCACGGCCCTTATGCCTGCCGCGACACCGCCGACACCATTCGCGACGGAATCAAGGACAGCCTTGTTCCTGGACGCCATCGATGAGGCGATGTTCGCCTGGGCCTGCAATTCCGAATTAACCCTTTGGATAGCCGCCGAAGCCGCCTTCTGCCCGGAGGCCACTGCGGAGACGATCTTCGACGCGACCCCGGATGCGGAATCACGACCAGTGAAATCAATCTCGTATGTGACCTTTTTATTCATCTTTCCAAAGCTCTATCAATTTCTCGAATTCCCTTTTGTCCGCTTCCAGCTCCTCCTTTGTCATCTTTGTCTTTGCCATTTCTGACTTCATGGTTCCATCCCAACCGAATTTCAGGACATCTTCAGGCTTCAGGCCCTTCTTGGCATAAGGCTTCAAGGCATAGTAACAAATCCAACGGCAGCGCTCCCATCTCCCACGCTCATTATCCTCCTGCTTCGACTGCCATTCTTTATAAATGGCACTGAACTCGGTTGGAGTCAGTCCGGAGAACTCCTTTACGGATAGGCCCATCCTCCCGACCGCGACTCCGAGGACAATTTCTATTGGAGTGGGCTTTATGCGTTTTTTTCAGCGTCTCCATCCTTATTTCCATTTGCCCTTTCGGCAAGGGCTGCGGTGACGCGGATGAACTCCTCACCGTCAAGCGCGTCCGCGAATTCCTGGAATGAAAGTTTGAACTCCTCACCGTTCCTGCGGCAATTGGACTTCACCACGTGATACATATACTTGACGGAATCCTCGGTGTCCACAGGCGCGTCAAGGCCGGTCTCCTCCTTGAACGAGAGCATGGCTCCCATTGTCTCACGATATGGATATCTCTTCCCGTTCACCTCGATTTCGAGATTCCCGTTGCTCGTATTCTTTGGTTTGCTCATTATGACTTATGTTTGATTGGATTAAAAGCCGTCCGGGGGAATATCCCCGGATGGCAGAATTTATGATGACTATACGTTAGTGACAGTCTTTGTCCTGACTCTTCCTGTGTTCTCGAAAGACGCGGAATAAGTCGAGTCGTCATCGGCAGGATCATTCCTCTGGAGTGAGGTGATGACAAACAAGCCGACACGGTATTTCTTGGCTTCCTCTCCGGCATAGGCATATTTCAGCTTGACAGGCTCGCCGCTGTCCATCGCTTCAAGAAGCTCGTCATAGGTGGCTCCCTTCTCGTCCTTGCAGACGAGGCAGTCGGTAGAGATTGACACCGAACGTTTAGACACGGACTTCTCATCCCAGAGTCCGTCCGTCGAGGTATCCTCACCGGCTCCTGCCTTAAGGTCCTCGTCTGTCTGTTCAGTATCGTTGTAATCCGGCAGGACTTTCAAAGAACGGGACTTCGTCTCCGCCTGGTCCTGAATCTCGCAGGATGTGCAATGCCCAAGGGCTTTGGTCCCGAGGAACACAATCATCTTGCTTCCATGTACATATCCTTTTTCCATCGCTATAATATTTTTGTGAATAAACCTTTTATGATTGCACCGAGGCTGAAACGCTTCCACAGCCATTGGGCGGCCACACCTCCGGCAGTGCCTATAACAACTCCCGCGAGGAACCACTTGCCGCTTCTCCTCTGAGGGACTTTCGGTTGGGTTTCAAGTACTGACCTGTTGACGTTTGATTCCGATTCGAGCGCCATTTGAGAGAGCCTTGAATGTAGTTTGTCAATGACAGCTTTCAGTGAATCAATGGTGCTTTTCTGCCTAAATGTCTGTTTCTCATACTTTGTACATTGTCGGGCGACGCTGTCGCATCTTCCTGTCAACACAATGTTGTCTCCTTGGCGCAAGGCTTCAACCGAAGCACGACCGTAGGCCGTTCCATACTTTGCGCCTTCTGGAAGGTCAAGGAGGCTCTGCATCGGTATCGTCTCCTGCACCTGACTCATCGGAATCTGCTCGATGAATGTCGCCCTCAATTCCGTCATCTCCTGCTGCAGGCTCTGGAACCTGTACTGAACGCTGTCCGTTACTGCCTTCGCGACCTGTTCCGTTTGGACCTGAAGAGCCTCCTGAAGACTGGAGTCCTCCTGTCTGTACGTTGCCGCTTTTTTTTGCGTGCCGCACGCCACGGGCAGAAGCGCGCTGACCACGAGGAGGGCTGTAAGCCCCCTGATGTGATTTCTCATTCTCTTGTCTGTTTAATTGTTGAGTCAACTGGCTCACCTTTTCCGTAAGGTGGTCAATCTTCAATTCGAGTGTCTTTTGGTTCGCAAGCAACTTGGCGTTGTCCGCCTTAAGCTGAACATTTTCATCCAGGGCCTCCGTGTATTTCTTCGTCAGGAGGTCGATGGATTCCTGAAGCTTGGACAGGACATCAACTTTACGCTCCTTTCTGGTGGCGAACCAGGTCACGACAGACCCGATCGCGCCACCAGGGAGCAAAAACATGAGCAAATCCTTCAGTATCTCGAAATCCATATCAAAGTCCAGTCAAATCTATCGCTTGCCACGGCAGGGCATTATACTGTCCCGTCTCCTGTGTCCTTGCCGCCCTCCGCGGCATTCTGGGTCTCGGTCTTCTTGAACACAGGCACATTTCTGCTGTCAAGGACAACGAACTCCTCGCCGAAGGCGATGTTGGTGTCAGCCTTCATGAGCATCTTGAAGAAGTAGAGCTCAGACATGTTGGAGACCTTGTCGATCTGGATGACTGATTCGTCGTCCTGAAGGTTGACCGCCGCATAAAGGTTCGTCGTCATCGCGTCAGGAGAGCAGAGTGTCGCCACGATAAGGCCGTCAGGCCATGCAGCCAGAGTCTCGATCTTGATGTCCTTGTATGCCTTGCGATTGACCTTTGTCTCATCCGTATTCTTTCCCCCACGCGCAGTAAGCTCATCGTCATACGTGTCGAAGTCGTTCACGCTCATAAGGATTCTGAGGGAAGGGTTATTGCGGATGGACACCGGAATGGCCTTGCGGACAGCCTTCAGACGGTCTGTCATCTTGGTCGCGTCACTTGTGACGATAATACAGTCACTGTCCTTGGCTGCCTTGGTAAGGATACCGTCAAAGAGCTTGTCATCGCCCTCGCCATATTCACCATTGACATAATGGTCGCCCAACTCGAACTGGACCTGCTTTGACAGGGCATCCAGAAGTGCGTTCTGGGCCTCCGCAGGAAGCTCGGAGAACACAAGGTTTCCCTTAGGCTGCCACTTGCGCCAGATGCTCTCGAAAGCGCGTGGATTGAAGGTTGTGAAAGCCATGAAGTCATGCGGCTCAAGGACTTTTTCGCTGTAATTGAAATTGCCTTTCGAGTCTTCAACTTTCGGATCCTCCTTACGCTTCTGAAGCATCTTGCCTGTATGAAGACGAGGAATGGATACTTTCTTCTCGACACCTGGGATGACATGGATCAATCCCTTCCCGACAATCTCATTGCCGGTAGCCGCCACGGTAAGGATCCTCTCCAGAACCTCACCATTGTAGTTCGTGTTTTTTACTACGATTGCCATAACTTGATAATTTTAGTTCTTTCCGTTGTACTTGTTTCGGATTTCCTCCTGACGCTTCGCCCAGCTGCCATTCTCGACAACAGTGCCGTCTTCAAGAATATCCTTTACCAGCCTCTTTTTCTTCTGCGACTGAAGAATTGCACGGGCGGACTCCGCCTCGGAGGAATGGAGCAGCTTCACATACTTCTCCCTCTGGGTCTCATCAATGCGTCCATCCTTGACGGCAGCATCAACTTCAGCATTGATTGCAGCGTCCTGTGCCGCTTTCTCCTTGCTTTCGAAATCGGCCACCTTTGCCTTCAAAGCATCGTTCTCCGCCTTGAGGGAATCATGGGCCTCGGCCTTCCTGGTGATCTCACTCAGTCTGGCCATGATGGCAGCCTCATCAGCGCAATCGCTGAACGGCTGCAACTTCTTGATCTTGTCAAACATTTTGCTTTTGGATTTATGTTGATTATTAAAGGTTCCCACATAGAGGTCCGTAAACTTGCCACATCTTTGCTCCAATGGCAATCCGGCTATGTCCTCCGCATTTATCGCCAGATCATCATACACCTCATCGGCAAAGCCGAGACGAACGGCGTCATCAGCCGAAAGCCAATGATCCTTGCCGTCCATATATGTCGAGCGGATTTCATCAATGGACATCTTTGTCCTCTTGGAATAGATGTCACAGATTATATTCTCTATTTCTATCAGCTGCTCTTGGTAGGTCTTGATCTCATCAGCGTTGCCCCATACTCCGCCTGTAGGCTTGTGGATGAGAATTCTCGCATACCTGCTCATCTTGACTTTTCTTCCACAGGCAGCGATGATTGATGCAGTTGAAGCTGCCAGACAATCAATATAGATGGTGATTTCCGCCTTCGAGTCTTTCAAGGCGTTGAATATCGCGATGCCTGTGCCGACCTGCCCTCCGATGGAGTTGATATGTATGTCTATCCGCTGATAGGTCTTTTCTGCCGCTATGATCTGCGAGATGACATCCTCCGCACGGACATCGGCATAATCGCCGATCTCACCATACAAAAGGATGGTGCATCCCTCCGTGTCCGGATTCGCTATTATATCAAATACATTTTTCATTCTGTCGAGTGCTATTTCACGCAAAATTGGATGCTTATTTCGACCCTTGAAAATTTCGGATTTATCATACCGTCAGAAAGTTGCATCATACCATTTTTATCGTGCATCATAAAACTGGAATTTGCGCCACTTCCTTTATTAGGTCAATTTTGTGTGCGATAAACAACATGGATATGGCCAACAGCAAGTCAGACAACACTCGCCAATGGGCGAAGTCAATGTACATATACGAGAACAGGACACAGCAGGAGATTGCGGATGCGGCCGGTGTGTCCCGTCAGACAATCATACGGTGGGCAAAAGCGGACAAATGGGATGAGCTGAAAGTCTCGATGACGATGACACGTGAGGAACAGATAAAGAGTCTCCAACGACAGCTTTCAGAAATCAACAAGACAATCAGCGAAAGGAAGGCTGAGGACGGACCACGCTATGCCAACGCCAAGGAGGCGGACATCATCTGCAAGCTTACAGATGCCATCAACAAACTTGAAAACGACATCGGAATCCATGACTGCGTCAGTGTGGCCAACAGATTCATAACATGGCTCCGCCCAGTGGATGCGGAACTGACCAAGACATTCGCCGGGGTCTTCGACAAATTCATCAAATCACTTCTCTGACAATGAAACAGATTGACAAAGACGCACTCAAATTTTGGGAAGCTCTCAAGCGGTCGGTGTACGAGGAGACCCCGATCGATGAATCAATGTCCGAAGCGGAGATTGAGAGGCACCGCATGTATCTGGAAAGTCATCCTACTGAATGGATGAAGTTTTTCTTCCCGAACTACGCCAAAGCACCGTTCGCCAAATTCCACATACGGGCGATCAACAGGATAATAAACAATCCTGAATGGTACGAGGTGCTTTCCTGGTCACGCGAGCTCGCCAAGAGTACCGTCATAATGATGACGATAATGTATCTTGTGCTTACAGGGAAACGAAAGATGATCCTGCTCAGTTCCGCCACGGAGGACGCAGCCAAGCGGCTTCTCGCACCATACCGAGCGAACTTCGAGTCCAACAGGCGAATCACACAATACTATGGCGAGCAGCGAACACTCGGCGACTGGGAGGAAAAGTGCTTCAAGACAAAGGGCGGGGCGATGTTCCTCGGCATTGGCGCCGGCAACGCCCCACGAGGACTCCGCAACGAAAGCATACGTCCGGATGTCCTGTATCAGGATGACTTCGACACCGATGAGGTATGCCGTAACATAGACGTGCTTGACAAGAACTGGGACTGGTGGGAGAAGGCCGTATATCCCACACGTTCAATCTCCACCCCCACACTCGTAATCTGGGCAGGAAACATCATAGCCGAGGACTGCTGCATCGTCCGCGCCGGCAAGAAAGCCAACAACTGGGACATCGTGAACATACGAGATGAGAACGGGAAAAGTACATGGCCGGAGAAGAACACGGAGGAGATGATCGACACAGTCCTTTCCAAGATAAGCACCAAGGCCCAGCAGGGAGAGTATTTCAACAACCCTCTGACAGAAGGCAAGATATTCCCAAACACAAAATGGGGAAAGGTTCCAGCTTTAAGCCGGTTCCCGTTCCTGGTCATATACGCCGACCCTACGACAAGCGAGGCCAAAGGAACAGCCAAGAACAAGAAAGGTTCCCAGAAGGCGATGTTCCTGCTTGGCAAACTTGACTCCACCCTTTATGTCATCAAAGGGTTCCTCGGCAAGATGACGACGGCGGAATTCATCAGCCATTACTTCACTCTGCACACCTTGGCGAGGATGAAGTCCGGAAAGGCCGTATATCTCTATCAGGAGAACAACTCCCTGCAGGATCCAGTGTTCCAACAGGTATTCAAGCCAGCTATCGCACAAGAACGCCGCAGGACAGGGATAAATCTTTCTGTAACGCCAGATGCAAGGAACAAAGGCGACAAGGCAACCAGAATCGAGGCGCATCTTGAGCCGATGAACCGTGAGGGACTTCTTGTACTCAACATCGCTGAGAAAGACGATCCGAATATGAAACTGCTCGATGATGAGTTCAAATACTTCACGATGGCCATGAACTTCCACGCCGACGGCATTGACTGCGTGGAGGGCGGCAACTGGATAATAGACCAGAAGACGGCGGAACTTCAGCCGTCATCATACATCTCATACAAGGCTCTTGCACACAGGAGCAAAAACAGACAATGACATGAACAACACCAACTTCATAACAAAAGAGGACTACCCGTCATCGATACGCACCGAGTTCATCGAGCGCGTCACCAGAGAGGATGAGAACATCCTTGAAATCGTGGAGAATCAGGCGATAGCCGAGATGAAAGGCTACCTGTCGAACAGATATGACTGCGACAAGGCATTCAGCGCGACCGGTGATGAGCGCCACAATCTCCTGCTGATGTTCGCAAAGGACATAGCGATATATCACCTGTGTTCAATCAGGGAAGGTCTTATGACACAGACTCGCATTGACAGGTACGAAAGGGCCGTGGAATGGCTTAAGGGGGTCAAGTCAGGTGACATCACCATCGAGGGGCTTGACAGGATTCCGGAAGACGACAACGCTGACTCGTCCGAGTTTCAGATGAGAAGCGACAGGAAAAGAATAAATCATTTCTGATATGGCAAAGAATAAGAAAAGACGAATAACCACCGGCGGACATGTCGGCAATGTCCAGGCACCTACCATCATCCTTCAGCAGACAAGACGTGGAGGGCTTGACGTAGGTGTCTATATGAGCGCGATACGCTCTGCGGAAGTCATTGACTACCCTCGCAAGGAAAAGCTTTGTGACCTGTATGAGGACGTGAAGCTTGACAGCCACCTGTTCTCCGTATTGAGGAAACAGAAGGCCGCAGTTCTCTCGACACCTATCCAATTCATGAGGGACGGCAAACTGGATGAGGCAATGCAGCAGCACATCAAGTCCCCATGGTTCCTCCAGTTTCTCGGAGACCTGTACGACCACGAATGGGAAGGAGTCGGAGGAACCCTCTTCCAGTTCTACCGGGACGAGCGTGGATGGATCAACTACACGCTCATTCCTCGCAAAAACTTCGATGCCATCAACAGGGTGATCCTTCACCATCAGGGCGACATATCCGGAGAGAGTTGGGATGACTTCGACGATCTTCTTTACATCGGCAAGCCACGGCAGATAGGAAACCTTGCCGTCGCCGCATTCTGGGTTATCCTTAAAAGGAACAATGTCGGGGATTGGGCGGATTTCGCGGAAATCTTCGGACGGCCGATCCGGGAAGGCACCTATAACGCATGGGATGAGGAAGCACGAAAGAAGCTTGTGAACGACCTTGCGGAAATGGGTGGGGCTGGAGTTCTTGTGCATCCAGACAACACGCAGCTCAATCTCATACAGGCACAGAATGTCTCAGGAGGTGGCGACCTTTATGAAAAACTCGGAACCTATTGCAACAACGAGATAAGCAAGGCCGTCACCGGCAACACCCTCACCACCGAAGCCGGGGACAAAGGCACGCAAGCTCTCGGAACTGTCCAGAAGGAGGGTGAGGAGGATATCAACTTCTTCATCAAGCAGAGCATCCTGAATATTCTCAACTATGAGATGACAGACACCTTCGCACGCCTCGGCATCAACACCGAGGGCGGTGAGTTCTTCTTCGTCCCTCCGAAGAGCAAGAACAGTCAGGAGAAGGTCAATGTCCTCAAGACACTGAAGAATGACATGATGCTTCCTATCGATGACGACTATCTCTATGAGGAATTCGGAATACCGAAGCCAAAGGATTACGAAGCCATGAAGGAGGAACTGAAAAGCGCCCATTCGGTTCCGGTTTCACCATCAGCACAGGATGGCAAAAAGGATAACAATCCGGCCCCGGATGATGATGGCAAGGACGGCAATGGCCAGCCGGAGCCAAAGCAAGACCCGAAAAAGGACCCTGATGGCAAAGGCAAGAAGAAAGGTAACGCCTTCAACCGGATGGTCGGTTTTTTCGTCAAGGCCCTGCAGGGCAGCGGGGCGGATTTAGACTGGTAGTCGATGCCCTGTATCAGGACGCGATGGATGACCACAAGACATCCGTTCCGTTCACATTCGATTCCAGCATCATTGAGAATGCTCTGAAGAACATCCAAAGCCGTCAGCTGGACACCAGGACACAGATTGATAAAGGACTCTTCTCCGAAGTCAACCGAATTCTGGCCAACGGCATTGACATCGCGTATGATGACAAGTCCGGGAACGGCAGCGGATTCAAGAAAGAGCTGCTGACAAACACTGAGGTCTTCGCTGCGTTCAAGGCACATCGGATGGGCCGTGACATGGCATCAAAGCTTCTGGATGAGAGCGGGAACATCAAACCATTCCGGCAGTTCAAACAGGACACCGAGGGGCTTGTAAACCACCATGTCAATGCGTGGCTCCGGACAGAATATGACACGGCCATAAAGCGTGCACACAGGGCATCGGAAATGAGACAGTTCATAGACGAGGCGGATGTATTCCCGAATATCGAATGGCTGCCAAGTACGGCTGTCAATCCCCGCGAGTCCCATATGCCGTTCTATCACCATATCTGGCCGGTAGGCGACCCTTTCTGGGACGAACACAAGCCGGGGGATGAATGGGGATGCCAATGCGGTTGGCAATCCACTGACAGCCCCGTGACTGACAACGCCGGACTCGGTGGGGAAGGTATCGCGGAGCCGTCCCCAGGACTCGGAGGCAATCCGGCGAAGACCGGGCAGGTGTTCTCGGATGATCACCCGTATTTCCCGTCCGACTGTGAGCATTGCGGATTCTACAATGCAAGCATAAAGAACCGTCTTGCGGCCGTGTTCTATGACCGTAAGAAAGACTGCTACAACTGCCCGTATATCAAGGCGTGCATAACACGTCTGACTTCTGACGGATTCAAGTTGGAGAAGCAATTTAGAAACGGAGGTCTGCTTTACATCCATCCGGACATCGACAAGAAGAAATCAGACTACAAGAAGCTGAAGACCTTGGGAACAGAATTCGCAAGGAAGGGACACTCGGTCAAATTGACACCATCCGTTCATTTCAAATCTCAAGAATATAAAGACATATACGGGGCATTAATAGGAACTCCTTATGAAAGGAAATGTCCTGACCTGTCAATTGACGGAATGTTATATGAGTTTGAAAGTTTTGTTCGACCTTGGCACAAAGAGAAAGTCAAGCACATGCTTTCCCATGGATTTAAGCAAGCTCCAAACTTAATAATAGACAATACCCGTGGATGTTCAGACAGATACATCAGAAAAATGATAATGGCACGGTTGAACATCAACACACGAATTGATGAGGTATGGATATACGAGAAAGGGAAAAATCGATTATTCTATAAGGATGGCATATTTCATAAAAACAACGGAGGGAACTAGTCCCTCCGCGATACGACGTGCCGTAGCACACGCTAACCATTACTGGCTAGCGCAAATATAGCGCTTATTATTTAGAATTCAAATGTTTTTCAAAAGGTTTTCAAATGGCAGACAAACTTGAATCGGACATACAGCGAATGAAAAAGGAGATTGAACAGCTCATATCGAGGAAACTCCCGGTCGTTGCCGGCAAGTATGCCAAGCAGCACTTCCAGGACAACTTCCGCCAAGGAGGATTCGTCAATGGTGGTCTGCATCCGTGGCCACCGGCGAAACGCCTTTCTTCAGGAGAATCCGGAGCGGATTCCCAATACAAGACACTGATGTCCTCTCGGAACCACCTGTTCAGCTCGATAAACTACACTCCGGGAATAGCTAAGGTCACCATATTCAATGATGTGGTCTATGCCGCAATACACAATGAGGGAGGAACTGTCCATCCCAAGATAACGCCCAAAATGCGGCGTTTCGCATGGGCGAAGTATTATGAGCTTAAAGGCAGGCAAAAAGGCGCACAGAAGCCACGGAAAGGCACACAGAACAGGACATCGCAATCAGCTGGCAACCAGCCGGACTCCGGAGAGGCCGAAAAGTGGAAAAGACTGGCATTGACAAAGAAAGAGACATTGACCATCAACATCCCCCAGAGGCAGTTCATGGGACAGAGCACCGAACTTGATGCCAAGATATCCGCTTATGTCGAGAAAGAAGTTTTACGCATTATAAATTCATAAAATGGAATCACTTTATTTAAGAATCGCAAAAAGGCTCCGCGAGATCGTTCCGGAACTGGAACACATCGATGAGGATACTGGTCAACTATACCCTGTGCAATATGATGACAGGTATGGCTATCCGATACTTTTCCCATGCTGCCTTATCGATGCGTCCACAACGGATTATAAGGTTGAGAAGTTTCCAGGCATGCAGAGAGGGACCGTGACCGTCACAATCAAAGTGGCGTTTCAGTGCGATGAGGATTCGCATTACTCATCCATCGAGAACAACAATACATTTGAACAGATGAGACACAGACTGGCCATAAACAAGAAGGTCGTCTGCGCCCTCCATGGCTATTGCTTCGGGGACGATGTCTCGGCGATGCAAAGGACACAGGCAAGGGCTTACCCTCTGGCAGGACGTGTCAAAGTCTATGAGTCCACTTTCAACGTGAATATAACCGAGGAACTATTCCTGGAATAGCGACAACTGCTCAGCGGTCAGTTTAGGCGCTTTGATTTTGGTGTGGGTGGTCATCTCAGTCTCAGGATGCTCTTTTATGTACGAGCGAAGAATACACATGATCCTGTCCTCCGAAAGAAAGAACTCCTGCTGCGACAAGATTTTCATGGCATCATCGAACCGCAGACGCTGCTTCTCGGTCCAATAATACCACCGCTGGGCGATTTTCTCATTCCTCGCCTTGATGAGCTCCTTGTTTCGTCCTCTTGGCATACTGATAATTCAATATCCAAAGTTACGGATTTTCAAAGGGTTCACACTTTCATCTTAACACGGTTTACATGAAAAAGGCGCATCCAACAGGAAACGCCTTATAATCTTCATGGAGAAAAAAATCTCAAGTCTATTTTTTCGCAGCAGGGGTCTTTTTCTTATGAATTGATGGATTGACACTTTGCATCCCGTCTATATGCTCAAACAACTGCGGTTCCACATTGGCATGCATAGGGTCAAGGACAAAATCCACTCCCTCTCTTCTGGCCAATTTGGCAGCCGGGACAAAATCGGAATCTCCAGAAAACAGGACTATTTTGTCAACAAAACGCTTAAGGGACAGAGTGGCTATATCCACGCCTATTTTCATGTCTATCCCTTTCTGGTGAATCTCCAAATAGACATCCTGGTCCGTCAAATCAGCGAAGCTTGACTTGCCGGAAAAAATCTCCTTCAATTTTTGCGGATAGATATGCCAATTTCCATTGTCCTTAAGTGAGCCAAGGCGCAATGCGACTTTCCTATGCCTTTTAAGCGCTTCAAATAACGCCGTACGAAAGCGATACTCATCCGACCCGCTATAATCTATTGGTTTATGTGAAATAGGGTTATGAGCCTTTTTATTCAGTGGAATGCAATCATAATAAAAGATTCTGTACAGAATGTTATTGTTGCCTACATGACAGTGCGCCATCGTGTACAAATGGTCGGCCACCTCATCCGGTGTCATTGACCTGTCTTTATTATACTGGGCATTGAACCTCTTTATAAAGAAGCCGCCATCAATCAACACCGCCACCTTGACAGGAGGAAGATTCTGCTTTCCGTTCTTATCCATAAACTAAAATAAAAAATGCCCAGGGGTCGGCACGTCCATTATCAAGAATTAGCTTTGGAGGCTATCGGACGTGCGTCGCCAAGAGCGTAATCGTGTTGCAAAGATACCACTTTTTCTTAATCAAACAAGATAATTAAGAAAATAAAAATTACATTTTTCTCCGAGATAACCAAGATTCAACATAAAATAAGGACAATTCCACAATCGTAGAACTGTCCTCGTGATATACGAATCTATCTTACTTATCCCTCGTTTTCAAAATCCGCACATGCTTTCTCATAACATTCAACTCTTTCCATTGTCAACGCACAGAAGTCACTCTCTGACTCATTCCTGAAGAACACGCAATCTCCGCATTCCCGTTCTTCTCTTTTATCATTCATAAGTCCGTACACATTAGTTCTTCAACCTTTATCCCATGTACGGAATAGTGACCGATGCAGATAAACACGTCACCATTATGAGCGGTACTCCGGCAAATTGAGACTTCTTTCCATCGTGGATTCTCTTTCAACAGCTTTTCTTGATGCAGCTTTAGACGTGCAACAGCGACGTCAACTTCCTCATCCGTAAGAACACAATGTTCATAAACTGCGGAATAATACGCCAACTTCTTTTCCATTGACAAGAGACCACTGAAAGTGTTCTGCATGGTCATAAAATACTTTTTCATTTCGTCTTTATATGTTTTAGAAATTCAATTTCCTTTAGATGCCATTCTATTTCCATTTGATAAATCTCTGTCCAGACATCAGAATCATATCTATACCAGTCCTGCTCAGCAAGGTCTTTATTCCAGAATTTCTTGATAGGATTCTGGTTCATGTCAAGAAATATGGAATATCCAGAATGATGAGGATGGACACAAAGGAATTCAATAATCTCTACACGACCGACATTATCAATCCGAAAAATCCTATCCCCTCTCTCAAGTTGTTCAACACTCGTAATCGTTTCCATATATTCATTTCTCCTGTTCTTTTGTCTCAATGAAAGCGTCAAAAAAGCCACAGAACGATCCCCACCCTTTTATTGCCCGTTTGAGAATAGCAGGCCCATTCTCAGCCGTCTCAAAACCATATTCCGCACGTAATTTCTTTAAGTGCACCAACAACAAATTATATTTCTCTTCCGTTGTCATTTTCTTCCATTTTACACAGACAAGGGGCAGAATCAATCGTCCGCCCCTTGCCCATCTTGTTATAAATCCGCAATATAAAACATCTTGTCAAGGACGGACTGAACCACGCTCCTCAGTTCCGGTCTCCGCTTGAAAAGCTCAGTAAAGCATTTCTCCATCCGGTGCGCGGACCCGTCCAGCGCGATGAAACCGCCATCGTCACCAACAACCAGGGTCGAGGTATGCACCTTCCTCTCCGGCCTCGTCTGCGCCTCGTTTATCTCCATCTCCCGGATGAGCGATCCGGCAAGGGTTGTGATGTTCTTCTCCGCCGTCTGCCTGAAAAGCTCATCCACATTAATCGGCTCCATAATTCAGTCCTCCCTTGTCATTGCCGCCAAAGAAAGCGGAATCGCGTGGACCTTGCCATCCTGATCCTTATAGGACACTGAAATGAAGTCACAGGTCTCCACAGGGGAATAGGCATTCCGTATGATGGCCACACCCTCGGAGAAAAGAGGATTATTCCATTCCGCGGCATACTTTTCAAGCTGAAGCATGGAACTCGCCTTCAGGTTTCCCTTGCGGTCCTTGGAGAGCAGCTGCATCACAGCGGTGAACAGTTTCGACGAATCATCATCCTTGGCCAAGGTGGAAAGGAACTCCTTGACCTTTGAGATGCCGACCTCCACCGTGTCATCCCAGCCGTCGTTCGTCCTCCTGCCAAGAGAGACCGTGATACCGTCAGCGGTGAAAGAGTTACTGTGGCGATCCACCTTGGCATTGAATAGTTTCTCTTTGAGTTCAATGAGCGACTCGACGTCAGAGAACACCTCATCCTTTCTCTGTCTCATCAACGAACTCAACGCCACCATCTTATCCAGCGTCTTATGGCAGAACTCCGACGTAAGTTCCTTATAAGAGTTGACATCATCCTCGCGTTTCTGTTTCTCGGCACGCTCTTCGGCCTCAAGCTGAGCCTTCAGTTCGGCTCTCTGCTGCGGTGTCATTTTACTGATATCCATATCGTTTCTAAATGTTACTTTTCCAACTTTCCCATAACGCCACGTTCCATCCTGCCCTGAACCCTTTCCTTGCATGCTTCAAGAAACATCTCAAGCCCCGTGATCATCTTCTCGTTCTGCGGTGACGGAAAACGGGCATTTAGTTTCTTGTGACGGTCAAGCAGTACAAGAGCCAACTGCTCCGACTGGATTCCAGGGATGACCGTTCCGTCATCAAGTTTCCGGATAAACTGAACCACCTGCTCGTTCCCGGTGTATGATGTCACCCCGTCAGCGAATCCCAGACATTCACGCATAATGTAGCAGTGGGCACCTCCATATGTCTCATCATACACCACCCGAATCGTCTTCTCTTCTGAAGGATAAACACAACCGTCCAATGTGACTTTCTCCACAACCGGCATATCCCCGAAATAGTCGCGATACACCAACGCCTCCAGCTGCTCCTCGTAGACTCCCTTGACCATCTTCCCGTTGACCACTTTCAGAAGGACTTTTTCAAGGGCGTCAACCACCCTTCTCGTCCAGACTTTCAATCCCGGCTTGGTCCTTCCGAGGCGTTCAACCTCTTTGATCCTGCCATAAACTTCATTGATGCACCTGTCCCTTTCCAAGGCGACAAGCCTCACAACATCCTGTTTCGAATACATCTTTTCCATAAAAGCACAATTTTGAATTGATAAAACTTGGGAGGAGGTCGGGGACTCGAACCCCTGTGCATCCGCTGCTTGCAACGTGGATTTTTCGGATGCGAATATGTCCTGGCACCTCCCCATACGCATTTTAATTGACTTACATAAGAACACCTTCTTAACTTGGCAATTGATTCGGTTTTCTGGTGATATATATCGGGAAAGTCCGCATTACCGGTCTAGTCTCCACCATTTGAGTTTTTGGCTTTCTCAAGATTGCCTCCAACTTCGGAATTAACGCTTCCAGTTCCTCAATCGTCAGCATCCCGAAAGGCTTTCCGGCTATCCTGCTGTTCTGGCAAAAAGCATTCACCTTATCGAAGTCTGTGGTATCCACACCTAACTGCTGAATCCGCTTTAAGACAGCCGAACGCATCTTCTTGCGCCTGAGCACATAATCATCACGACTCTCCGACTGATGCCTGCCGCTCTGAATGCAGTCACACATCTCATCATACTCAGAATCCTTCATGTCTTTCAATGAGGTTGTCCGTCCCTGCGTGAACTGTGAAATCAGATCATCCTTGTACTGTTCGAGGTCAACACCCTTGGCCTTGCACAAGGCATAGAACCTTGAATAATTGCGTTTTTTCTTTCCCATACGATAAATCATTAAATAGGATCAGACCAATACTTCTTAGCCCCTTCATCCCAGATTGTCATCTCTCCTGTAGTTCCGACAAAACGTCCCTTGCTGAATGCCTTATACCCTTCAACCCATATCTTGCAGGAGGCGTCATACATTGCGCTTATCGCCGCACGGCCTTCCGGCTGGCGTCCTCTGGTGCGGCTGACGAATATCAGCATCTTGTTCTTATGCTTTTCGCAAAACGCTCTGAAATCCTTATACGTCAGTCCCATGAACTGGAATGAGTCGAGGACGACAAACTTCGGAGAACGCTGCTGCGAAATTTTTTCGTCCAACTCCTGTAGCGACATATTCGCCAGCTGAAATCTGCTTCCAAGTTCACCCATGCCATATCGGCGAAGTGTGTTCTGCATCGTCAAGCTCACACCTTCCTCCCGTGAGTTGTAGAGGACTTTGCCGAATGCTGATAACTCCTTGCACAATGACACCACAGCCGAGGTCTTGCCGTTGCCGGAATTCCCCCAGATGAACCAGATGCCGGTAGTCTCAATCTCCCCGACACACTCATCCCATCCGCCACCGAGACGGATCGTGTCGAACTTGATTGTGAGTACCTGTTTTGCTGATAGTGTGCGTGCCATTTGAATGCCGTTTGAAAGGGTTTTTAAAGATTTTAGAGTCTTGATGCAGCCGCTATCCTAAGCTGCTTGTGGATTGATTTCTTGACGCGTCTGAGGTCAAATTCCATCTGACTGTTCCGAAGCTCTACGGATTCACGGATCACCGATGCTATAGCCTTGTCATCGGAGAGGCCGTTGTTCCTGCAGATGGCATTGACCTCATATTCGGTAACCCCGGAGAGAGGGACAAACTTCCTTCCGATTCGTGAATACAACTCCTCGTATCCCTTTTTGTCGAGTTTGAGTCCTTTTGCTATCCTCTTCTGGATGAACGGGGTCGAAAGGAACACGATGCCGCATTTGTCTTCAAGTGCATTATACAGGCTGATGAAATAGTACATCACGGAATCCGTAAGTTTGTCACCTTCATCGAAAACAAGTAGGGGTCTGTTCATCTTGACGAGCTCATCAACGATTCGCGTCAGGGTGGCGCGAACAGTAAGCCCCTCATTCCTGATGCCTATCTTCTTTGCGAGCTCTTCCACGAAGTCAGCCTTGTGCATGTCCTCAGAGCAACCAAGGACAAACACATTCTTGTGTGTCTTTGAATACTGGAACGCCGCCGTTGTCTTCCCGATTCCGGCAGGGGCTACAATCCAAGACACGTTCTGATACTGCTGTGCGTCAGCAAGAAGTGTCTCGACATCCTTGAACGCTGAGGTCTGGCAGATTTGCCACCCCTCAGATTTCCCGCTGCCGACAGCAGCCTTGATCCGGAGGAACATTTCATCGCTGATTCTTTCGAACTTGCCGTTTACGATAGCATTGAATGTTCCGGGACTTGTAACCCCGTGCAAGGAGTTTGCTGCCTTCGCCTGACTTGCATATCTCGCAGCATAGTCAAGAAGCATCCTCTGGATGCCTTGCTTTTCTTCTAATGTGAGTTTCTGTGCCATAATATTGAATGATTTGCTATGTTCTGCTTATTGCATCGAGAGGGTTATAATCCATATTGCTCATTTCCTTATTGAAAGGCCCGATGTCAGTCGTGTCCGGAGAATCTTGTGGTGTCACAATGGCCACTGCATCAGCGAATGTCTCGAACTCACTCTCACTGATTCCTTTCAATGCAGGTGTCGTCAGACCATTCTGCTCCGGAGCCACCCCATACTCAATTTCAAGCGAGTGGTTTTCGATTCTGCGCTGAACCCTCATCCTCTTGTTTTCCGAGTCGTTCTGCCTTATCAGAGTCATATCACCGTCTTTCTGTTCCTGAATGTTCCTATGGACCGTCAGGTACGGATAAGCCGAAGTGACGTATCGCAGTCCAGTTGCTGTCTGCTCAAACAGCATCGCCATATCCATTTTCATCGGATCAAACTTCACTATGAATTCCTTTCCAGTATTTACCTTTCTCCACTCATAGTCCGGCTTGCCGTCAGCGGTCAGAACCTCGTAAGTGTATTTGCGCTTCTGATACTGGATGGATATGCCGTCGGCAGTGAATTTTGACGGTCGGTCAGTCCTTATCCAGAACAGGTTCACCATGTCTATCTGCGACACCGCCTCCGTTTCCGGATTTACACTTGCCTGGTAAGCCGCCAACCTGCCATTGACCGCATTCCACTTCCTGCGGGCTTCCGCATAGGCGGCAAGCAGTTCATCGTATGTATAAAGGGACTCCTTGTTCGCATCCACGAATTCCCTGTTTATCTTCCACGCATCCTTTGCTGAGATGTTACCTCCGGTGAATCTCCAGTCCTGTCCGAGGATCTGCCGTTGGAACTCCCCGAAAAGCCGCTCAATCGTCTTTGATTGTGGGTTATAAGGTGAGGTTGTTCTGGACACATGCGATGTTATACTTGCAAAGAACGCCTGTGCGACCTTCGATGTCTGTGCGCCCTGGTTATCCGTGACTATCTCGTATGGCTTATGCCCGGATGTCTCAACCGCCATTCGAAAGGCTTTATACTGGAGGTCAAAATTCTCGGATTTTCCGATGGCATAACCAAGCAGCGTGTCATTGAACGCGTCCGCGACCTCATACACAAACGCCGTCTTGACAACTAGTTTCCCGCCTTCGTAATCCTTATAAAACAGGTTCAGTTTCGTACCGTCACCATACCAGAGAGAATCTCTCATCGTTGGCATCAATGTCTTGTTATGGCGTGAATAAATCTGCTTTGAGGCCAACTCCCCATATACCGCATCATACCATTGCGGCTTGATGTCCGGACGCTCCAGGAACTGACGCAGCGAGTTCTCCGAGCGCAACGGCTTCCATCCTTTCTTTTCGGCGATGCCGTTATATTCCTCAAACAACTGTGTCAATGTATATACCGGAGTCTTGCTTCTCCGGAGGGCGATGATTTGCCTTTCTCCTGCCTTGGTAATCTTAAGGGTGTTGGTGTTTCCGAATTTGCCTGATATCAGACACACATACCCGGTCTTTGCGTATTCACGCATCTTGTCACGCAAACGAGCCTCACTCTTCGGGAGGGTGTGATGATATGTCTCCCGGAGTTCCTCGGAAGCCCGGAAGATGTTCGACCAGATTATAGGCGTGTTGTTGTTACATGCGCGTCTCATTGCCTTCTGGGTGTTGAACATGTCCTGCAGGGCATTCAGCACTCTTGCGTTAACGGTGTATTCCTCTTGTTTCGGCTCTGGTATCCTTTCACCGTTAGGCAGGACGTGGTCATAGAAGAACTGCTGGGCCTTCAGGTCCTGTGGCAGTCCGATCTGTTCTTTCTTCATAAGCTCATCAGGATTGCCATACTTGGCCACAAAACGGGTCTTGAATCTCTCCGGCAATGACGCATATTCTATCAGGGCATAGGAACCATAACCCCTGCCTGACCGAAGCACATTGATTCGGCCACGTTGCTGCAGTTTCAGATAATTATCCCGAGTCATAATGGCCTCTCCGCCATTGTTCCCGGTCAAATCATCAACCGTCACAGCTATTATGTTTCCGTAGTATTCCATTTTGTTTATCTGTTCTGCAGAGGAAGTGGGATTCGAACCCACGCACCTTTACGGCCTACCGGTTTAGCGAACCGGCCTCTTGAACCACTTGAGTATTCCTCCATTCGGGGCACAGCGGTAAGCCCCGGGTCTCCAATATCCTTTATGCTATGAACTTTTTACCGCTGTTTTGGTTTTCCTTCTTTCTTCCAAGATCCATATGATGCGATAGCGCTAAGAGCGCCCACATACATCATCGGAAAAGCGATCAGCCATACCGCCCACCAGAACACAGTCGCCACCGCGACAACCAATCCGAGCGCTGCCAGCATCAGGGACAAGAAGAAAAGCATGACATCTTTCATTTCTTCGTCGCTTTGGCTATGCTCTCCTCCGACAGTTTCTGGGCGTGATGTAAAAGGTTTCCCCATGCCTGTAGGCTCATCGGCTCATACGACTCCAGTTCCTTTTCTCCATTCAGCAGCCTCACACCACCGTCCTGTCTGTCTATTCGAACCTGAATCCCTCCGGCGAATGTCTGGATCATCTCAGTATCCGTGTATTCCGTCCGGCAGTTAGGGATGAAACACTGCTCCTCGATGGCTCCGCCATGATTTAATGCATATTGCCGGATCGCTTCCGCAAGGTCACTTTTTGTCAGATAATTAAGTGCTGACCACACGGTCGGCTTGGAGACGTTAAATCTCGAAGCCAGCTCCCTACGGAGCGAGTCTGTCACTTTGATATATATTCTCATAATAGATATGTTTATATTGTCTTTGTTTATTGTTAGCCGGCCATCTCGAATATCTCATCCAGGTCAGCCCATTCCTCGATGCGTGTCACAAGCCTGCCCTTGATATCACAGCAGCACTTATTGATAAACTCGTCCCACGGAGCATTGTCATACAGGAACTCTCCGGTGTAATGAAAGGCGAAGGAATTCTCCACCAATCGTTCAATCACCATTTTCAAGGCTTCAACATCGCCATACAATGTGTAAACACGTCTCTTTACCATATTTTCTCAATCTGTTTTATTTTTTCGTACCTTTGTTCTCGGCTTAACAGGGTTAAGCACTGCAAATATAACAAAAGATTTCGCCAATATGCAAGAAAAGATACAAAAGATTTCGCCAGTAAAGCAGAGAATTCTCTTATTCGCTGATAAAATCGGCATCAGTAAGCGTGAGTTTTATACTAAAATAGGCGTATCTCGTGGCACATTAGAAGCAAAAACAGGAATCACCGAGGATGTTTTGACGAAATTTTTCGCCACCTATCCAGAAGTTTCTATTCCATGGGTCATGACTGGGGAAGGCAAAATGTTTCACAATACTAATGATGTACTTCCAAATCAGACATTCTCACTCAAAACTGACAGTATGGTTGCCGAACAGAATATCCCTCTTTACGATTTCGATGCAACTGCTGGGTTAGTGGCGATTTTCAACAATCATAGCATTGAACCGGAAGACTACCTGCATATTCCAAATCTGCCCCCGGTTGATGGTGCCATCTACGTCCGGGGAGAGTCTATGTCTCCACTCTTGAAAAGCGGAGATATTGTGATGTACAAGAAGAAAGAACTCTCCATAGATAGTATCTTCTGGGGCGAGATATATCTGCTCTCTTTCACATATGACGGGGATAGCTATACAGCAGTGAAGTATATCCAGAGAGCCGATGACCCAGAGAAGATCCGTCTCGTCAGTTTCAATCCATCTTTCGCCCCGAAAGACATCCCGATGAACTGTGTCACCGCCCTCGCCCTGGTCAAAGCATCACTAACATTTCACACAATGGAATAAAAAAAGTCAGCGCCTCCCAAAGCACTGACATAAAACTACTAAAGGCTACTTATTCGCACGGAAGCAAAAAGGACGCCCGTTTTTACGATAAATCCTTCTGCCATCTTTCGTAGTAATATACATTCGGAAGATGAGTTCACCTTTCTCATTTTTAGCATTTGAAACTGAATCCACGATCATCACACCTCCTTTTCCCCTGTGGCCCGTGGGCAAAGCCATTATAATTTCGCATAAAAGCGAAAAACGTCCAACATCTGGGATAATGCTGGACGTTATTCCTTCTTTTCGAGGAGGTCAATACCCTTCCAGGAAAGGAGTGTGAGTCTCGTGGACTCGTTTCAAATGCTGACGCAAAGTAACCAATTTTGATTAACAAAAACAAGATTTTGCGCACTTTTTTCCGCGACTAAAACATCTTACTATGTCATTATCACTCATTTATACTCAAATTTAGCCGTCAAAAACGCATCACAAAGGGGGTCTTAACCGCCATTTTCCGTGCATTTTCGGGCGTTTTATGTAATTAACCCCTATGTAGAGGGGGTGTCAATGTCGCAAAAATGTCCACCTAAATGTCCACCTAATGCGCACATTTCGTTTTTTATCGATACATATACGCGTCCACCTAAACGTCCACCTAACTGTCCACCCAATCAATTCTAATTCTATGATAGTATACCAACTTCCCTGGCCTGAAATAAGGCTTTTGAAAGGCATTTCAGCCATCATTGAAAGCCAGTATAAACTCCGCACTCTTATGCCTTGACAACGCCTTCAGATTTAGCCATCTCTGACGCTACAGGCATTCAAAACATTAAACCATGAATTCTCCAGACACAAAAAAAGCCTTCAGAATAGGGCGGTTTTACCCCTTTCTGAAGGCAATGTAACATTCAAACTTAAAAGATGGCTTTCAATCAGCCTTAAAAGTAACGCATAAGTAAAGCAAAAGTAACATTTCGTTTTATCCCCAGTTCACGGCTCACACTCCCCTAACCCTTTCATAATCACCACACATACACCTCTCCACTCCCCTACCCTATTATACGCATTTCGTTTTTACCCCCATACGTCTTGCTCTGGAAATAAAACATATGGAATATAGTAGCTAAAAGGCTTAAGCCATTCTGCGACAATAGGTTTTCCGTACGTAAAATCATCTAATTTTGACAATTTATCACCCACTTTAATTCCTCCTTTAATAAGGAATGTCAATGCAGAAAACGAATTGTCAGAAAGAGTAAAACCGCAGAAATAGCCACCATTGCAAAACTCAAAATAGCACTTACCTTTTTTGTAAGTTTCAGTAACTTCGTAATCACCGCCATTGGAACTCTGCTTCTCATACTTATCGGGCAATCCAAATTTGGCAACAAATTGCGAATAATCCAACACTTGACCTATCTTCATTCCATCCACATCAATGCTTTTAGCCCGGAACGCATTATAAAAATCCTGAGCGTTGACTGTCACGTACAAAAATGCTGTCACGCATATTATCACTATCTTCCTAAACATATTCTATATTGGATCAGAATACCGAATATTATGAATTACGCCATCCTTCACAGACAAATACACAAAAGCATCCAAAAAATTATAGAATAAGACATATTCCACAAAGCCATTCTCTGGTTTCAGCCAGGACGCCACTTTGGGTTTACCATATTTGAAGTTATCCAACTTTGACAGTTTATCCCCTACGCGGATCCCGCCAGATACCCACAAAGTAAGGGCCGAAAACTTATTCTCATTTATGGAAAAGCCACTAAAAGTCCCGTTATCCTGAAAATAGAAAACGTCTTGACCAACTTTTATAATATTCGTCAATACTCGACTCCCCACCTTCTCCTGAATCACTTTGAGTATATTCTGTTGGTTTCCCGAACTTAGCCACGAACTGGTCGTAGGTCATCTTCTGGCCAATCTTCATACCTTCCACATCAATGCTTTTAGCCCTGAACTCATCATAGAAGTCCTGCGCACTAACCGTCACGTATAAAAACGCAACCAAACATATTGTCACTATCGTTTTAAATATATTCATGTTTTATTCACCTGATTGTAAAGTTCTATATACACTCATCTTTTATCTAAATCATATTGGATCGGAATAACTTATGGAACAGATTATGCCATTCTTTACCGAGAGGAACACAAGGCCATCTAAATAATTATAAAACAGTGTATATTTGACAACACCATCTTTCGGTTCAAGCCAAGATGCGACCTTAGGTTTTCCATATTTAAAGTTGTCAAGACTCGACAGTTTGTCGCCCACATGGATGCCACCATCAATCCACAATGTAAGAACTGATAACTTTTTGTCCTTTATGGAAAATCCACAAAAACTCCCATTATTCCTAAAATAAAACACATCCTTCCCAACTCTGTAATATTCATCAGTTGTAGGGGTACCTTCTTCTCCAGAATCAGAATCACTTTGAATATATTCCGTTGGTTTCCCGAACTTCGTCACGAACTGATCGTAGGTCATCTTCTGACCAGTCTTCACACCTTCCACATCAATGCTTTTAGCCCGGAACTCATCATAGAAGTCCTGTGCGTCAGCTGGCACGTACAAAAACGCAACCAAACATATTGTCACTATCTTCCTAAACATAGTCATTATAGATTTATAAAATATTAACTTTTTCTTCAGTATCGCATTCCACGCCAACTATCTTTCCACCAATAATTTTTTTTGTGGAAGGATCACCGTCTTTCCAATTTACGAAGCCGTTGATTATCTCCTCTGGGTTAGCATACACATATCCTCCATTAGAATTCTTCACCATATAAACAAAGTGTAGATGCTTGTTCGTCACATTGTATGCGTTTCCTGTCCTTCCTGTGTAACCCAACAGTTCCCCCCTATAAATCATATCACCAGGTTTGAACATTTCCCTTGTACGAGGATTTATAGCAACGGACAAAATCTTAGGAATGCTTTCATACATAATTGGTTATTTGAATAAGTCTTTGGCAATATAGGAAATTAAACGACAACATGCAAAACATATCAACGTTTTATATTATTTTCTTTCAACACATTGAATTTTAAATACAATTACAATTCATGCGGCCGGAGAACGGCCACATCGACACCCTTGAGATCAATTACCCCCGTGTAGAGTCCGTTCTCCTCCCACTCAGCGACGGCCTCAACGCCATCCGGAAACTATAAAGGGCTGGATTCGAACAAATGTAAAAGCCACGGCGGCCTACGCTTCGCGCCCTGTCCGGGTGAATGGCCGCCATGGCTTTAACCTTTGTTCGAAATGAGTGCTAATCCTTGTACTCGATGACGGTGTTCACGTGAATGAAGCTTGGGGATCTGTCCACAGTAATATATTGAATCTCCCATCCTGTTTTCAGGTACAGGGTCTTTAGAGACTCCATTTGACACGATAGAGGCGTACTTTCCTTGCCGCTTCCTATGGCGGTCATGCTGACATCCAAGGTGGTCATCTGATTATAGGCACAGCCCAATAAACTTAACGAGGCAAATTTGCTTAGATTCAGTTCCGTGAGCCGATTACTTTGGCACCGCAACTCCTCCAAAGCGTCGCCGTCGCCGAAATTGATGCTGCTTATAGTATTATTATTGCAGTTCAAATATGTCAAAGCCGGATTCTTGCTTATGTCCAAACTGGTCAATTTGTTGGTAGCACAGTTCAGATAGTTCAGCGCTACATTCTTACTGACATTCAGCTCCGTCATCTCATTTTTGAAACAAATCAGGGTTTTTAGAGGCTCAGCGGCCAAAATGATGAAGTTCGAACCAGCATCATCAGATCGCCGAGCCTGTCGAAGCGCCAAGGTTTTTTGACAATCCTTAGGTCTTATCTGACACCGAATGCGAAGACGCAGTGGCTGGTGTAGGTCTCACCAGGACGGAGGACGGCTGACGGCCACTCCGGCTTGTTCGGGGTGTCAGGGTACTTCTGAGACTCCAGGCAGATGGCGGTACGGTGGCCATAGACAACGCCCTTCTTGCCGGTTACGGTGCCGTTAAGGAAGTTGCCGGCATAGACCTGCACGCCTGGCTCGTTGGTATATTCCTTAAGGACGATGCCGGTCTCAGGGCAATAGACCTCGGCGGCGAGAATGGTGTCGTCGCCCTTGGTGTCAAGGACCCAGTTGTGGTCGAAGCCGTGGCCGTTGCGGACCTGCTCATTGTCAGAGTCAATGTCATCCCCGATAAGCTTCATCTTCCTGAAATCAAACGGAGTGCCCTCCACGGAAGCGATCTCACCAGTAGTCATGAAAGTCGAATCCACAGGAGTATAGTTGGAAGCGTTGATGTACAACGAGTCAGCCGTAATCTGATGGTTCGCCGGATCACCTGACAGATTGAAGTACGAATGATTGGTCATGTTGATGATCGTCGGAGCGTCCGTCGTGGCGGAGTACCTGATGTCGATGGAATTATCCTCAGTGAGGGTGAAAGTCACATCGGCGGTCACCTTGCCCGGGAAATTCGCATCCCCGTCAGGAGAGACAATCTCCAGTTTCAGGTGCGAGGCATCGGCCTCAAGAACATTGTAAACCTTGTACTGCCACCCGTCAGGACCACCATGCAGACAATGCCCGTAGTTGTTCTGAGGCAACTGATACTCAATTCCGTCCAAAGTGAATCTGCCGCCGTTGATGCGGTTGGCGTAACGACCGATGGTGGCACCGAAATCAGTCTGGTTGTTCTCCGGGAAATAGTCGGAAACCTTGTCGAAGCCAAGGACAACATCCTTGTAGTCCCCGTTCCTGTCCGGTACCATCACGGAAACGATCCTTCCTCCAAAGTTGGTGATGCAGACTTCCATTCCTGACTTGTTTGTCAGAGTGTAGAGAGCGGTCTGCGCACCGTCACGCTCTCCCCTGAAATTCTCCGGATTCAATCCTGACTTTGTGAGGGTCGGACTCTGGGCGCACCCCATAACGAGAGCGGCCGCGGCAAATGAAGTGAAAATTTTTCTCATGATGTTTTGCGAATATATTAACCTACTATAGCTCCGTTGCCAAGCGCCTCCGCAGGAGTGATGAACCGCATCTTGCCGTCGCCCTGCTTCGCCATAAGAATCATCCCACGGGACTCGATGCCACGGATTGTCCTCGGCTGAAGGTTGGCGAGAATGCAGATCTGCTTGCCGACCATCTCCTCAGGGGAATAATATTCAGCTATTCCAGAGACAATCGTCCTCTTGTCGATTCCTGTGTCTATGCTGAGTTTCAGCAGCTTGTCCGTCTTAGGCACACGCTCGGCGGCAAGCACGGTGGCCGTACGGATGTCCATCTTCTCGAAATCATCGAAACAGCACTCCGGTTTCTGAGGCGCGACCTGCTTCGCCGCCTCGGCCTTAGCCGCCGCCTCTCTCGCGGCACGGATGGCCTCAAGACGCGCCAACTGAGCATTGATGGCCTCATCCTCGATCTTGGCGAACAACAACTCCGCGGCACCGATCTCGTGGCCCACCGGAAGGATATTCTCATTGCCAAGAATATCCCAACCAAGGCATACGCCCGAACACTCCTGCTCCGCGGCGGCAGACACAGTGTGAAGAGCCACACCCTCACCATCCTTGTAGGTGTTGACGGTCTCCTGCTCGCCCTTCCTGTGGTCAATTCCGGCGCAAAGGCTGACACCCAGCATCTTGCGAAGTTTCTCCGCGGCAAACGGTGTGAACGGCTCGAAAGCGATCGCAAGGTCAGCGCAAATCTGGAGGCTGACATTCAGTATCGTGGCGCAACGCTCCATGTCTGTCTTGGCCACCTTCCAAGGCTCAGTGTCGGAAATATACTTGTTCCCCACACGGGCGATCGACATAGCATCTTTCAATGCCTCACGGAAATGATAACCCTCGACGTCCCTCTCAAGCGAAGCCTTGAGCGCAGGAATCTCCGCAAGAGCGGCCTTGTCCACTTCCTGAAGTTCTCCCGCGGCCGGAACCTTCCCCTCGAAATACTTGTGGGTCAGCACGATGGCGCGATTGACAAAATTGCCGAAGATGGCCACCAACTCACTGTTGTTGCGTGTCTGGAAATCCTTCCAGCTGAAATCATTGTCCTTGGTCTCCGGAGCGTTGGCCGTGAGGACATATCTGATGACATCCTGTTTGCCAGGGAAATCGCGGAGATACTCGTGAGCCCAGACCGCCCAGTTCTTGGATGTAGAGATCTTATCCCCTTCAAGGTTGAGGAACTCGTTCGCCGGAACGTTGTCTGGCAGGATGTAACCGTCACCGTAAGCCTTGAGCATCGACGGGAAGACGATGCAGTGGAACACGATATTATCCTTGCCGATGAAATGAACGAGACGAGTGTCCCCGCTCTTCCACCACTTCTCCCAAGACTGCGGCAGAAGTTCCTGAGTGTTGGAAATATACCCGATCGGAGCGTCAAACCAGACATAGAGCACCTTGCCCTCGGCACCCTCCACAGGGACAGGCACGCCCCAGTCAAGGTCACGGCTCACGGCGCGAGGCTGAAGACCGCCGTCAATCCAGCTCTTGCACTGGCCATAGACAGTGCTTCGCCACTCTTTGTGCTGTTCGAGAATCCAATCACGAAGCCAAGGTTCGTACTGGTCCAGAGGTAGATACCAATGGGTTGTCTTCTTCTTTATCGGCTCGGCCCCGCTGAGTTTGGACTTAGGGTTGATGAGTTCCTCCGGGCTCAACGTGCTTCCGCACTTCTCGCACTGGTCACCATAGGCATCAGGATTACCGCACTTAGGGCATGTACCCATAATGTAGCGGTCTGCAAGAAACTGTTTGGCCTCCGGATCATAGTACTGCTCGGACTCCTTTGTGATGAACTTTCCTTCATCGTACAACTTGCGGAAAAATTCGGAAGCGTTCCTCTCGTGAACCGCAGAGGATGTACGGCCATAGATGTCGAAGTTGATTCCCAGACCCGTGAACGAATCCTTGATGATCTTGTGGTAACGGTCCACGATATCCTGAGGGGTACAGCCCTCCATGCGGGCCTTGATCGTGATCGGGACTCCGTGCTCATCGCTTCCGCAGACATAAAGCACATCCTCTCCCCTCATCCTGAGGTACCTGACGTAGATGTCCGCCGGCACGTATACCCCGGCCAAATGACCGATGTGGACCGGCCCGTTGGCATAAGGCAACGCACAGGTCACAAGTGTTCTCTTGAATTTCTTTTCCATATTCATGAATATTATTTTTCTCTTCCCAATCTGACTTTCACCATTTTAAGTGCCTTCTGCACTTTAAGCATCTCTTGCATTATCTCAAGCACCCGGTCATCGTCGGAAGCGGCCTGCGCCTCTCCGAGTCTTTCCTTCAGTTCGTTTTCCTTGTCCTCCAAACGGCTTTGCTGATAGACCAGGATCGCTTTCGGGACATAGATCGTCAGCCATGACCCTTTCGACATCATTGACTGCCGCAGATTCTTCACAGACAAGTCATACCGTTCGTCCGTTGACAGTTGGGCGACCACATAGGCCATGTCCCTATCCTCCCCGTCCATCAGACGCTTGACAATCTCATCCTGCGAATATCCCTCATAGTAGTCTTTGGAATAAGCCTCGTACACTTTTCTGAAAACGGAGTTGGCGAACTGTGAGTTGTCTCCCTCCAAAGCCTGGCCTATGAAATCAAACACGGTCAACGCATCCTCGTCCGATCCGGAATAGAAAGCCGAATCACTTTGGAACTCCAGCTTCGTGGTACCGTAGGTGAGGATGAAGTTCAGAAGATCGCGCTCGGCTGTAGCCATGATGCGGTTGTCAATAAGGGCATCGAGGCCGGTGCTTTGACGGGTGGCTTCGACAGGCTCAGCCACCGGCGCTCCTCCGTAGGCCAAACCATCCGTAGAAGAGCCAGAAACTCCGAATGTTCCGGCAATCGAACCATTTCCGGAGCCGGTGGCATAACCATTCCCAGGCAATATGGTGGCTGAGCCTGCCGAGGCTCCGGACCGCGAGGTCTGGTTACGAAGCCTTTCCCTGTCACGGTCAGCGGCTTTCTTCTGTTCAATAAGCCTTTTGGAGCGTGTCGCGCTGATCCTCTCGTCCAGAATATCCCTGCGGATCTCGAACTTGTCACTCAGGAAATCCACATAGACAGAACGTTTCACGGCATCCGGGATGTCGGCTATCGTGTCCGCTATGTCATTGATCACCTCGGCACGCTTGAGCGGATCCCTCGCTGTGTCCTTCAAAAGCAGCGAGGACTTGAAATCCACAAAATCCATCTCAGCAGCGGCGAGAAACACCTCTACCTCCGCAAGCGAGTGCTTTCTTGAATATGAGTCCGGATCATCTCCGTCCGGGATCAGGACGACCTTAACGTTCATCCCCTCGCGCAGAAACATGTCGATTCCCCTAAGAGCCGCATGGATGCCGGCGGAATCCCCGTCGTACATGATCGTGACATTCTGCGTGAATCTCTTGATGAGACCTATCTGCCCTTCGGTCAATGCCGTGCCGCTGGAAGCCACCACGTTCGTGATACCGAGCTGGTGCATCGAGAGCACATCCAGATAGCCCTCGACCAAATAGCATTTGTCCTTGCGGGCCATCTCGTTCTTCGCGAACCAGATGCCGTAAAGAGACTTGTTCTTTACGTAGATGTCCGACTCCTTGGAGTTCACATACTTGGCGTATGGCTTTCCCTCTTCCTTGGACTTCAATGTCCTGGCCCCGAACGCGATAACCCTTCCACTCATCGAATGAATCGGGAACACCACGCGGTCATAGAACCTGTCGTGCAGCCTGTTGTCAGAATCGTATGCGGCACACAGACCTGTCTCAAGGAGATATTCATCCTTGTACCCGGCCGCTTTCGCCGCGTCTGTCAAGGCATGCCGGCTCGACGGGGCCCAGCCGAGACCATATTTCTCGATTGTAGCGTCCTCCAGCCCTCTGGAGTGGAAATATTCAAGGCCGACGGACCGTCCCTCATCGGTATGGAGCTGCTCCTTGAAGAACTTGCCGGCATATTCAGAGACAAGCAGGAGACTCTCGTTCCGCTGACGGTTCGCTATGTCCTCCGCCGTCTCCTCTTTCTCGACTATCTCGATGTTGTATTTCCTGGCAAGATACCGCAGAGCCTCAACGTAGGACAGATGCTCGTAGTCCATGACGAACCCGATGGCGGAGCCGCCCTTGTGGCAGCCGAAGCAATAATATTGCCCTTTGGCAGGAATGACATGAAAAGACGGTGTCTTCTCACCGTGGAACGGACAGCAGGCCCAAAGGTCGGCCCCACGCCTTCTCAGAGTCACGAAGTCGCCGATCACCTCTTCCACACGGGCGGTGTCAAGGATTTTCTGTACCGTTTCCTGAGGAATCATCCTACTCGTCCACCTTTGTGTAGTCCACCTCCTTGGCATCATCAAGACCAGAGGTCTCGATCACATCCTGGTCAGACTGAGGCTCGTCCGGTGTGTTGAAACGAATCTCATAGGCCTCCTTGGCCTTGCGGATCCGCCACGACGAGATCAGTTCGGACACACCGTACAGAAGCAGAAAACTTCCGGCGCAGACACTCATGATCCTCTCACCGAACGGGTTGAAAAGCAGGAACGCGCCCCCCGCCACCGCGCAGATCGAAAGGATCAATGTGGAGAATCCGGCCCCCAGCAGAGACATGGCTCCGGCCAAAGCTAACAGCTGGATGCCGCCGAAAAGAATCAGCACGATTCCTATCAGCGTAACAATGAAGCCGGCCACCCAGACAGGATTGAGGAACAATAGAATGCCAAGTATCAAATCCACGACAGCGTTCACCGCCATCAATGGAAGCACCCCGTCCCTTTTGTTACGGATGAAACCATAAACCAACGACACGATTCCCGAAGCGAGCAAGAACGCCGCCACGACCTTCACTACAGTCACGGAAGCCGCGTTGTCGAAAATCATGACCAGACCTATACCGATGGTAGCCAGCGCTCTGAGAATGCTGCTGAACGAAGTTTTGTAGCCAAATGTGAACATAATTCCATTCCTTAATATTACAACTTACAAATTTAAGTAAAAAATGCTATATTCGTGCCTATGTTTTTCGATACACACAATCATAGCCAATTCTCTTTCGACGGAGAGGGAACAACTGTTGAAAAGAGCGCCCTGGCGGCGGTGGAAAAAGGGTTCGGAGGAATATGTTTCACCGACCATTGTGATTTCTATGTCCCGAAGATGAAAGAAGAGTTCGAACCGATCGTCTGCGAGGTTTTCGATGTGGATGCCCAGCAGGCGGAGATAGACAGGGTGAACGGACTGGCCACCGACGGGGCTTTCGGGAAATCGGCATCAAAGAAATTCAAGATATTCAAAGGAATAGAGCTTGGTCTCGGAGAGAAGAACCACGAACAGACCAGAGCGTTACTTTCAAAGTACAGGTTCGACCAGATCATCGCCTCGGTCCACTACCTTGAGGACACGGATCCGTATTTCGGCCCGTACTACAAAGGCAAGAACTGGAAAGAGGCTTACGGCCGCTACCTTGAGACCCTCCTGAGGGAGATGAAATGGCTCGGCGACTTCGACATCATGGGGCATTTCGACTATGTTGCCCGCTATGCGCCATATCCCAAGGAGAGTGTGCTGTACAGGGATTTTCCGGGATTGTTCGACGAGATATTCAAGTACCTGATAGAGAATGGCAAAGGTCTGGAAATCAACACAAAAAGTTACAAGACTTACGGTCTCCGCACCCCACAGCTTGACAGGGACATTCTGATAAGGTACATGGAACTCGGAGGCGAGATCATCTGCATGGGATCAGATTCCCACACGCCCAGGCAGGTGGGTGACAGGTTCGACTATTTCGCACAGTATGTCAAGATGTTCGGATTCCGACGGCTCGGACATTTTGAAGGCCGGAAACTCAAGATGGTGACCATCTAAGAGGCTATCTCGCAAAGGAACTTTATCCGGACAAGGCGGATCTCCATCTCCTCATAATCAGCGCCCAGCACCTTGATGGCCTCCTCCACTGAGTCAGAGGTCGCCTCGCTTTTGAAATATTCATAAATTTCATCAACAACCTCATCATCAATGGTCTGGCTGATGTAGTAATTCAGATTCAGATTGGTGCCGGAAGACACGATGCCTTCGATCTCCCCGACAAGTTCATCCATCTCCCAGCCTTTCGCGTCAGCTATATCCTCCAAAGACATCCGCCGGTCAACGCTCTGGATGATGAATATCTTGTCGGAACTCTTGGTCGGAGCCGATTTGACCACAAAGTCCTCAGGTCTTGTGATGTCGTTCTCATCCACATACCTTCGGATCAAGTCGATGAACTCCTTGCCATACTTTCTTGCCTTCCCCTCGCCTACACCCTGACAGTTATGGAGTTCATCGTAAGTGATCGGATAGAGGATGGACATGTCCTCAAGAGCCGGGTCTCCGAATATGATCCACGGCTGAAGATTCAACTTCCGGGAAATGTCCTTCCTCAAGTTCTTGAGCATGGACAGGAGCGCCGCGTCTCCACCCCCTCCCTTCATGCCGGCAGCCGGTGCGTCCTCATCATCCTCATCGCCCGTACCTTTCCCCTTGAAATTCTTGTCCTCCACAAGACGGATCTCATAAGGGCTGCTGAAAAAATCCTCACCTTTCCTGGTCACATAGATCAGACCGTATGTCTCGATCTCCTTCTCAAGAAGATGCAGCAGAAGCCCTTGGTTGATGACCGAGCACCAGAACTTCAGACTGTGGCCAGCACCCGAGCCGAAAAGCGGGAATGTGTCGTGACGGTAGGATTTGATCATCGCCGTCGACTGCCCGGCCAGGACCGATGCCAGATGTTCGATCTTGAAATGTTCCGGAAGGGACCTTACAAGTCTTATCACCAGACACATCTCCTTGCGCCCGTCGAATGTGGCCTTCGGATTGAGACAGTTGTCGCACAATCCGCAGTTGTCCTTAGGATAATCCTCTCCGAAATAGTTCAGCAGCATCCTGCGGCGGCACATGCTGGATTCGGCGTACGCCACGGTGTCCATAAGCAACTGACGGCCTATCTCTTGCTCCGAAACCGGCTTGCCCTGCATGAACTTTTCCAATTTGCGGATGTCCTTATAGCTGTAGAACGTGATGCATTCAGCGTTCTCCCCGTCCCTGCCGGCACGTCCGGTCTCCTGATAATAGCCCTCGATGCTTTTAGGAATATCATAGTGTATGACAAAGCGCACATCCGGCTTGTCGATTCCCATGCCGAAGGCTATGGTCGCCACAATGACCTCCACGTCCTCCATCAAGAACCTGTCCTGGTTCTCCGCCCTGGTCTTCGCATCCAGTCCCGCATGATAAGGAAGCGCGCGGATTCCGTTGATCTCCAGCAGCTTGGCGATTTCCTCAACTTTCTTGCGGCTCAAGCAGTATATGATTCCTGATTTTCCTGGATGCTGCTTGATGTACCTTATTATGTCTTTGTCAGGATCTACTTTGTCACGAACCTCGTAGTACAGGTTAGGTCTGTTGAACGACGACTTGAAGACGGTAGCGTCCATGATTCCGAGATTCTTCTGAATGTCGTTCTGAACCTTCGGGGTGGCTGTCGCCGTCAAGGCCATGATAGGAGCCCGGCCTATCATCTGGACCATGTCCCTGATCCGGCGGTACTCCGGCCTGAAGTCATGTCCCCATTCGGAAATGCAATGGGCCTCATCCACGGCGTAGAAAGAGATCTTCACCTCCCGAAGCAGATCCACATTCTCCTCTTTTGTAAGCGACTCCGGAGCCACGTAAAGCAATTTGGTCACACCGGAAAGAACATCCGCCCTGACCTCCTGGATCTGGGCTCTGTTCAAGGACGAGTTCAGGAAATGAGCGACTCCGTTCTGTTCCTCCACAAACCCGCGGATCACATCCACCTGATTTTTCATCAAGGCGATCAGCGGAGAGATCACGATGGCGGTGCCAGGCATAACCAAGGCCGGCAGCTGGAAACATAAAGACTTTCCGCCGCCCGTCGGCATGAGGACAAAAGTGTCCTTGCCATCCAGAAGGTTCCGGATGATTCTCTCCTGATCCCCCTTGAAGGAATCAAAACCAAAGAATTCTTTCAACTTGGAATTCAGCGATGACGAGTCGATTTCCATAGAATTACCTAATTATTTCTAAAAATAGTGATTGTTTTCGGTATAAACAAGCATTTTGAAATTTAATGGACAATAAAGTCAATATTTTTTGCGATATTTGCGGAACTTTCGGGGCTCTTTGCCCTGGAAGCGACAAATCGGCAACTTTTAAAATTTTTAATAGTATTATGAAGACATTCAAAATGCTTGCGGCGACAGCGATGGTTCTTTCAATCGCGGCCTGCAACTCAAACAAGGTTGACGGCAAGGCGGATGGTGCGGACAGCACAGCCGTTGCCGAGGTTCCTCAGAAACCGACCAGCGCAAAGGATCTCCTTCCTTCAAAAGCGACCGTTGATTCAGTAAGTTATCTTCTTGGTATCCAGCTTGGTTCCATGATCAAGAACTACAACATGGGCGACCTCAACTTCAACATGATCAAGAAGGGAGCCGCTGATTTCGTGGCCTCCAAGGGCAACCCGCGCGACGAGGAGTTCACAAAGCAGTTCAAGGTCAACCCTGAGGAGATGAACCGCATCATGAACGAGTTCGTCCAGAAGAGGGCTGAATATGTCGGAGCGATCAACAAGGAGAAGGAGCAGAAGTTCCTTGAGGCCAACCTCAAGAAGGAAGGCGTTCAGGCGACCGGATCCGGACTCCAGTACATCATCGCCGAGGCTGGAAGCGAGGTCAAGCCTACTTCCGAAAAGGACACCGTCTATGTTCACTACAAGCTTTCCCTCACCGATGGCACCGTCATCGAGGAGGTCAAAGAGGACCAGGACGCGGTCATGCTTACCCTCAACAGGGTCATCCCTGCATGGACAGAAGGTCTCCAGCTTCTTGGTGAGGGTGGAAAGGCTACTCTTTATGTCCCTTCAGAGCTTGGCTACGGCGAGCGCGGATCTAACGGCATCGACCCTAACACGACTCTCGTGTTCGACATCCAGCTCGACTCTGTAAAGCACTTCGTTGAGCCGGTTGTAGAGGACAAAAAATAATCTCTGCCTTCAGGCAGCGTATGACAAGCCTGCTTCGCGCCCGTGCGCCGAGCAGGTTTAATTTTTACAAGACAAAGAATATCATGGCATTGGAAATAGAAGGCAGGATCAAGCAGAAGCTTGCCAAGCAGAGCGGACAGGGAGCCAAGGGCTCCTGGACAAAACAAGATTTTGTCCTTGAATATCAAGACGGCAACTATCCGGCGGACGTATGTCTGACGGCTTTCGGCAACGACAAGGTCGCGGATCTGGACAAGTACCAGGTCGGAGACTCGGTTAAGGTGGCTTTCAATCTAAGGGCACGGGAATACAACGGACGTTGGTACAACGATGTGCGTGTCTGGAGAATCGCTCCGGCGGGACAGTCGGCATCAGCCCCGGCGCAGCAGCAGGCATACCAGGCTCCACAGAATTACTCTCCGGCTCCTCAGCCGAATTACGGCGCACAGCCTCAGCAGCAGGCTCCCGCACCGACCATCGATGACCTTCCTGCGGATGATCCAAGCAATGATCTTCCGTTCTAAGTCAGAACGGAAGATCCCTTCCTTTTTTACCCCCAGTCACTTCGTGACAGCCCCGGTGGGGCAATGGGGAGCGTTCTCCCCATACCCCTTGCGTCGCTACGCGCTGCGCGCCCTTTTCATCCAACCCCCAGTCACTTCGTGACAGCCCCGGTGGGGCAATGGGGAGCGTTCTCCCCATACCCCTTGCGTCGCTACGCTCCGATTCCCATTTCCCATCTTATTCATCCTTCTACTGTTAGTGGATGTCAACCCAACGGATGGAAGGGTCACGGCGCCACCAGGTAAGCTGCTTTTTGGCGTAATGACGAGTGTTCCTCTGGATGAGGCGGACAGCTTCCTCCAGAGGAATCTTTTTATCAAGATATTCAAAGATCTCCTTGTAGCCGACGGTCTGAAGCGCCTGGCAATCCCGGTACGGCAGCAGCGACCGGACCTCCTCCACAAGCCCCTCGTCAATCATATTCAGAACCCTCTGATTAATCCGTGAATATAGTTCCTCACGCGGCCGCGTAAGTCCTATTTTTTCTATCTCGAAGGAACGCCCGCGCCTCTCCCCCGTCTTGAACGACGAGAACGGCCTCCCAGAGACCAGGCAGACCTCCAAGGCCCGTATGACCCTCTGGCTGTTGCGGGTGTCAATCTGTGAATATGTCAGCGGATCCTTCAGCCTAAGTTCCTCGGCGAGAGTCCCAACGCCTTCTTTTCCAAGCCTTTCCCACAGCTCAGCCCGCAAAGCCGAATCCCCGTCCGGAAGATTGTCAAGCCCGTTGCAGACCGCGTCTATGTAGAACATCGAGCCGCCGGTCATCACCAAGGTCTCGTGTCCCTCATCGAAAAGTCTCTCGACCAGAGCCACAGCCTCCAGCTCGTAATCCCCCGCCGTGTAGGCCTGCGTGACCGGAACGGACTGAATGAAATAATGCTTCACAGCGGCAAGCTGCGAAGCACTCGGGACAGCGGTCCCGATCGACATATTCCTGAAGATTTGGCGGGAGTCGCAGGAAATCACCGGCGAGCCATATTCCAAAGCCTTCGAGACGCTGAAGTCAGTCTTGCCGACAGCGGTAGGTCCAAGGATTATGAGAAGCCGCCGGGACATATTCGAAGCAGAGGAACTGATTCTTAGATGTCCAGATCTTCGGTCCCGTCGAAGACTATCTTTCCGTCCTCGTCGTCATCGTCCTCCTCATCGTCCCTGTCTTCATCCAAGGAAAGGGACGAGTCACCTTCATCGTCATCATCATCCGAACCCCAGTCTGGCTTCTGACCAGGCAGATGTCTCTGTGAATCAGGGAGATCCTCAAAGGCGACGTAACCGTTCTCGAATTCGATCGGATTAGGTCCCTTCACCTCCACGATCGTAGGAGAGCATTCCGGCTTCTCCTCCACGCCCTCGAACGTGACGATCACGCTCTTGCGGTTAGGCACATCGTAGAAGTACAGGAACGAGGCGACCCCGTTCTTGACAGTCTGCGCCACGGTTACATTGTCCACTGTGCCGCTGCCAAGGTCGAACAGTCCGTAGCGGGCGAGAACTCCGCCGCCGGCATCCATAGCCTTGAACATAATCAGCTGATCCTGCGGAAATTCCATGTCCGCACGCATCTGTTTGTGGAATTCGTAAAGGGTCGTTTCGCCCCTCATCTCATAAACCCGGTAGAATCCTTTGATCCCGGCCAAAGTCACCCTGTATTTATAAACCATAAATATTTTTGATTCAAAACCATTTCAAAATTACAAAATTTATCGTTCGGTTGCAAAATTATGTGAAAAACGCTATTTTCGTGTCTTAGGAATGGAAAGACCAGAAAACATCATCCGAGACTCCTACAAGAGCATTCCCGGACCGGCTGAAGGGCTGTTCAAAGACAACGGCAGCCGCTTCATCTCATTCGCTTTTCCTGTCGAGACAGAAGAAGAGGTCAAGAGCATTGTCGGTGACTTGAAAAAGAAGTACCACGATGCCCGCCACCATTGCTACGCCTACCGCCTCGGCTATCTCGGGGACAAGTTCAGGGCCAACGATGACGGAGAACCCTCCTCCTCGGCCGGCAGACCGATCCTGGGCCAGATCGATTCCAGAGGGTTGAGCGATGTGCTGGTGGTGGTAGTGCGCTATTTCGGAGGAATCAAGCTCGGGATCCCGGGACTTATCAGAGCCTACAAAACCTCCACGGCAGAAGCTCTTGACAAGGCCGGATGCGTTGAGAAAATCGCCGGAAAATGGTTCAGCGTCCGTTTCGGCTACGAGGCGATGAACAGCGTCATGAAGATTCTCAAAGACATGGACCTCAAGCAGAAAGGACAGGCTTTCGGAGCGGAGTGCACACTTCAGGTCTGGATCCGGCTCTCCGCCGAGGATGACTTCCGTACCAGAATCGGGAAAATCGAAAACTGTACGATAAACGAACTTTAAATCATAAACATCATGCCTAAAAGTCTAATTTCAATCCAGGATTTTTCAAAGGATGAGATACTCCACATCCTTGAGACAGCAAAGGAATTCGAAGCAAACCGTGAACAGAATTTCCTCGCCGGAAAGGTGGTGGCCTGCCTGTTCTTCGAGCCTTCGACCAGAACGAGGCTTTCGTTCGAGGCCGCGGTCAACAGGCTGGGAGCCAGAGTCATCGGCTTCCCTGACAACCGCAACACCAGCCAGACCAAGGGAGAGACCCTGGAGGACACCATAAAGATTGTGTCCAACTATGTGGATATGATTGTGATGAGGCACCCTCAAGCGGGAGCGGCGGACATCGCCGCGTCAGTGGCGTCGGTGCCTGTCATCAACGCCGGCGACGGAGCGAACCAACACCCTACGCAGACCCTGCTCGACCTCTACGCCATCCAGAAGACCCAAGGCAAACTCAATGGATTGACAGTGAATATGGTCGGAGACCTCAAGTACGGCCGTGCCGTCCACTCCCTTGTGGAAGCGCTGCGCTGGTTCGACCCACACTTCATATTCACCTCTCCTGAAGAATTGAATATGCCAAAGAAATATCTTGAGACCCTTGACCGTGAGGGAGTTGACTACCGGCAGACCGACAGGATAGAGGATGGTCTCAACATCTGCGACGTGCTCTACATGACAAGAGTCCAGCAGGAAAGGTTCCCTGACATGGATGAATATAATAAGGTAAAGGATGTCTATCGACTCTCCGCCTCGATGCTTGGCTCCGTCAAGCCGAATATGAAGATAATGCACCCGCTCCCAAGGGTCAACGAGATCGCCACGGACATCGACGACACCCCATACGCCTATTACTTCCAGCAGGCCGGCGGCGGAATGTACGTCAGGATGGCCATCATCTCGTACCTCCTCGGCTACAGATAATTTATAATTTCGCGGTAAATGTTGGGCAAATCCTTTTAATTGCCTATCTTTACCGCGAAATCAGTTTTGATTTTAAACCGTATATTTTAATAATACTTTGAAACCATAATGGACATGAAAAAAGTACACGTTTTCAACGCCGGCCCATGCCTGCTTCCGCAGGTGGCCATTGACAATGCCATCGAGGCCCTCAAGGACTTCAAGGGTACAGGTATCTCTGTTCTCAGCATCTCCCACCGCACAAAGGAATGGGACGCTACCATGGACGAATGCCGCGCACTCTGGAAGGAGCTTCTGAACATTCCTGACACCCACGAGGTTGTGTTCCTCGGCGGTGGAGCGTCACTGCAATTCCTCTATGTCGCCATGAACTACCTTGAGAAGAAGGCCGCCTATCTTGAGACAGGTGTCTGGGCGAAGAAAGCCCTCAAGGAGGCCAAGGGAATCGGCGAGGCTTACGCTCTCGCAAGCTCGGCTGACAAGAACTACTCTTACATTCCTAAGGGATACGAGATTCCTACGGACATCGACTATTTCCACATCACCACGAACAACACCATCTACGGCACCGAGATCAAGGAAGACATCGACTGCCCTGTTCCGCTGATCGCCGACATGTCGTCCGACATCATGAGCCGTCCGGTGGACGTGAGCAAGTACGATCTCATCTACGGTGGCGCCCAGAAGAACGTCGGTCCTGCCGGTGTGATCTTCGCCATCATCAGGAAGGACTCCCTCGGAAGGGTTTCAAGGTACCTCCCTGCGATGCTTGACTACCGCAACCACATCGAGAAACTCTCAATGTACAACACACCGCCGGTATTCTCCATATTCATGATGAACGAGACCCTCAAGTGGCTCAAGAGCATCGGTGGAGTTCCTGCCATCCAGAAGATCAACCAGCAGAAGGCTGACCTGCTATATTCAGAGATAGACCGCAACCCTCTGTTTGTCGGCACCGCCGCGAAGGAGGACCGCTCGCTGATGAATGTCTGCTTCGTTATGGCCCCTGGCTACGAGGCTCTTCAGGACGAGTTCCTGGCGTTCGCCAAAGAGCGCGGAATGATCGGCATCAAGGGTCACCGCTCGGTCGGAGGCTTCAGGGCTTCCCTCTACAACGCCTGCACAGTCGAGGACGTTCAGGCTCTTGTTGACTGCATGAAAGAATTTGAGGAACTTAAGAAATAGACATCATGAAAGTATTGGTCGCAACACAGAAGCCTTTCTCAGCGGCAGCCGTCGCCGGGATCAAGGAAATCGTCACCGGAGCAGGGCACGAGTTCGCCGCTCTTGAGAAGTACGCTGACGCTTCGGAGCTCATCGCAGCCGTCGCTGATGTGGACGCTCTCATCATCCGCTCCGACAAAGTCACAGCCGAAGTGCTTGACGCAGCGAAACAGTTGAAGATCGTTGTCCGTGCCGGAGCCGGTTATGACAACGTTGACCTCGCCGCGGCGACCGCGCACAACGTGGTCGTCATGAACACTCCGGGACAGAACTCCAACGCTGTCGCCGAGCTTGCCATCGCGATGATGATCTATATGTCCCGCAACCAGTTCACTCCTGCCACGGGATCCGAGATCCAGGGCAAGAAGGTCGGCATCCAGGCTTTCGGCAACGTCGGCCGTCTGGTCGGCAAGAAGGCCGAGGCTCTTGGAATGAGTGTTATGGCCATCGACCCGTTCATTCCTGCGGAGAAGATCCGTGAGGCCGGAGCGGAGCCAGCCGATTCGCTTGAGCATATGTACGCATCCTGCGACTTCATCTCCGTGCATATTCCTGCCACTCCTCAGACCATCGGTTCGATCGGTTATGACCTGATCACCAAGATGCCTAAGGGTGCCTGTCTGGTGAACACCGCCCGCAAGGAGGTCATCGACGAGGCCGGACTGGAGAAGGCTCTTGAGGAAAGGACTGATCTGAAATACATCACCGACGTGGCTCCGGACAACTACGCCGCGTTGAAGGAGAAGTTCGGTGTGCGCATCTTCGCCACCCCTAAGAAGATGGGAGCGCAGACCGCCGAGGCGAATATGAACGCCGGCCTTGCTGCAGCACGCCAGATCGTGGACTTCTTCGCCACGGGCAACACACGTTTCCAGGTCAACAAGTAATTCATGAATATTCAGATGGCACCCCTGCCTTTGCACCGGTGCCATCTATTTCAAAAGCAGTTCAGGCTGCCTGAAAGAGATTCTTCTAGGCACATTGGCATATTCATTCAACATTTTTCCAAGAATATTATGGTAAGAGTAAAACCGTTCGCGGCGATCAGGCCGCCGAAAGATATTGTGACAGAGGTGGCAGCACCACCTTATGACGTGCTGAACTCGGAAGAGGCAAAGGAGATGGCCGGAGAGAAATCCCTCCTCCACATCACCAAGCCGGAGATCGACTTCAATCCTATCCTTGAGGATCACGACCCGAAGGTCTATGACGAGGCCGTGAAGAATTTCAAGGAGTGGCAGAAGAAGGGTTGGCTCAAGCGTGATCCTAAGGAGTGCTACTACGTCTATGCACAGACTATGGAGGGCCGCACACAGTACGGACTCGTCCTCTGCGCCCACACGGACGACTACGCTTCAGGCAAGATCAAGAAGCACGAATTGACCCGCAAGGACAAGGAGGACGACAGAATGGTTCACGTCCGCATCCAGAACGCCAACATCGAGCCGGTGTTCTTCGCCTACAAGGACAACCACGTTCTGAACGAGATTGTCGCCCAGACCGTCAAGAAGGCTCCGGAGTACGATTTCATCGACGAGAACAAGTTCGGCCACAAGTTCTGGGTGATCGATGACGACAAGACCATCGACCAGATCACAAGACTGTTCCAGAACGATGTTGACGCCTTCTATGTTGCTGACGGTCATCATCGTACAGCGGCCGCCGCGCGTGTCGGCGCCGAGAAGAGGGCTCAGAACCCGAACCACACCGGAGACGAGGAGTACAACTTCTTTATGGCCGTGTGCTTCCCTGAGAGCCAGCTGAAGATCCTGGACTACAACCGTGTCGTAAAGGATCTGAACGGTCTTTCCAAGGAACAGTTCATCGCCGCTCTTGAGGAGAACTTCACGGTCCGCGAGATGGGTAAGGAAATCTACCACCCTGACCATCTGCACAACTTCTCGATGTACCTTGACGGGAAGTGGTACTCTATGGAGGCTCTTCCTGGCCGGTACGACGACAAGGATCCGATTGGAGTCCTGGATGTCACGATCCTCTCGAACCTCGTACTTGACAAAGTGCTTGGAATCAAGGATCTGCGCACGGACAAGAGAATTGATTTCGTAGGTGGAATCAGAGGTCTCGGCGAGCTCAGGCGCAGGGTTGACAGCGGTGAGATGAAGGTCGCCTTCGCCCTCTACCCTGTCTCGATGCAGCAGCTCATCGACATCGCCGACACCGGCAACATCATGCCTCCGAAGACCACGTGGTTCGAGCCGAAACTCCGTTCCGGCCTCGCCATCCACACACTCGACTAGATGTTTCACGGCCTTCGGAGAGCCGAACGGTCACTGAGCTTGCTTTGCAACCGGTCACTGAACCCGTCAAAGTGACCGCCGCAAGGCCAAGGGAAGTCACGGCCACTGACCAAATTTACTTTCCGGGTCAATGAGCCTGTCGAAGTGACAGACGTCGGAATCATAGACACGACCAGCGATCGGCCACCAAAGCCAAACAGCATGGAACAGGCCTCGGCTCACATGAAGGTCAACTAATTATGAATATCAAACTATGCGTTATCCTTCCGTCCTTTCCGGCGGAAGGATAATCGTTTTTCGCAGGTGCCTGATGAGTGAACCGCCTCATCTGGTATAAGAGTCCGTTATTGATAACGCACTCATATTCAGAAAAAAAGCCGATTCCCTTTGGTTGATTCCAGCCAAAGACTCAACGTTATTAGATTCATTTTCAGCATATTAATCGCCACCGATTGATTATCAATCAGTGCAACGTAAAGCATTGGTCAGATGCAATTTAACACTTCGTCTTAAGTGAGTCAACACTAAAGGCAACATCTTAAGGTACTTGTTTCCAAAGTATTACACGTCACTCCTTGACAATCAACCAGTGCGGATTAAAGCATTGAATGTCAGATAACCAACGACATGCCTTTGGTTCTAACATACCGAAGACAAGTAACTTTATCAATAATAGTCAGGGCATTACATCCCATGCAGAGACGAAAGAGTGAGGAACGGGGGTACCTCGTCTGAAAGATACAACTGATACTCCTGCCAAGACACAGTCTCAAACACAGCCCCTGATACATCTGATGAAATTCTTCCGGACTTATGTACTTTAGTAATGTCGAAATATTAGTGATGCGCTAACTTTCGCATCTATGTTCGTAACTTATTAACATTGCAAAGTTTAACAATATTCTACTATAACCTCGATTTGAAATTAGTTTGTACTGAAGGTTTATGACAGCCCCTCAACTACTCATTAGAAATAAGGATTTTTCAGAACTTACTTTATTTGATAATTATTAACGCATCAGTACTAATGTCGAAAAAATAAGTTGCATCAATCGATAAATTTGAACACATAGAATCACCTTGAGCATCAATATATTGCAAATTTAAAGTGATGCATGTTATTTTTTTACATTTTACTTAGGCCTTTCGACATAATAAAGATTCATCTATATGTTAAGCGCAAGCCTAAAATGCCTGGTCCGAATTCTTTTGGAGTTCTACGGATAAATGCCTATCTTGTCACAAACATATTGACCAACTTAAATTATTGAATTATGGCTCGTTTGAGGCGAATGATTTATCAGAAGGGTGCGGTCGGGCATATCTTCCAGAGAGCACGGTCCGGATTCGTGGTGTTCTACAGCGTGAAGGACTCGCTGGTTTTCTTTACGATATTCTCTTTGACTGCGGCCAAGCATAGGATCCGTGTGCTGGGGCTTTGCTTGATGTACAATCATATTCATGTACTGGTCGAGGCTGAGGATCACAAAACTATCGCGAGGTTCATGCAGGAACTATGCTCAAAATTCTCAAAGACTTACAACATCAGACACGGATTAAAGGGGAGTTTGCTTTCCACTTACGGACTGTCCAACAAACGAGGCGGCAAGCAGGCCAGAACCTCACTCGCCTACCTCTACAACAACCCGGTTGAGGACCGTATCTGCAAGCGGGCGGAAGACTGGCGTTGGAATTTCCTGGTCTATGCGGAATCTGACCATCCATATTCAGACAAGCTCATCCCTCGTGAAGCATCTATAAGTATGAGAAAAGCACTTTCGAGAGTAAAGATGCTACATGCACACGGCAGACCGCTTTCGTACGAAGTGCTTGATGACTTGTTCCTTTCGCTGAATGTAAGCGAGAAGAAACAGCTTATTGATTTCATTGTAAGGGAATATTCAGTCATTGATTTCAAACGTGTGATCAGTTACTATGGAAGTTATAGGAATATGCTGACCGCTTTCAGCAGCAACACAGGCAGTGAATATGACATCAGGGAGCCACACGATCCTTATTCTGGTGCCGACTACAAGAAGATGACACACCATCTGGCGGCAGACGGGCGGTTTTCAGGCATCGAGGATGTGCTGAGACTCCAAGCAGAGGAGCGCATCGCCTACCTCAACGAGCTCATCAGCCGCTGTGGAGTCAGCATTGAGCACGCGCGGAAATTCCTGCGGATTGAGGCGGTGGAGGATAAAACACTGAAACACAGAAGATAAGCAGATAACCTTCGGTGCTTACAAGCAGAAGGCCATGCCCTAAAGTTCTGAAAATCAAGGTTATACACGTCACCAGTTGGCTATCAGCAAGTGATGCGTAAAACATTCTGAACAAAGCAAATAGATTCTTATCTTTAGTGCAAGTCCACTAAAGGTCACCGCTTAAGCTATTAACAAACAAGACGTTAATCTTCACAAAGTCAGCGGCAGGAGTAACATATTGCGTCTTAGAAGCTGTGCTGGATTGCTTGTTTGAAGGTTATGGACAAGCTTTTTCCCTGCTGCTCACCTCGGCGATCCGAACAAGTTCGTTCCTTCCACGGAACTTGCCCTGAGGCTCTCAGCATTTTTCGGGAAGACGGTCAACGAGTTGTTCTCGTTGTGAGGAACAGAGACGATGCCGGCATATTCTTGTTGGATAAGGCAGAGTTTACGAGGAATATTTATTAATTTTGCACTGCGTCTCTTCGGCAGGTATGGAATCATATCGAAAAGATTTGATGATCTTTGCAACAAGAGGTAGCGAGAAGACTGAACAAAACACACAAAGGATATGCACATCGCGATAGCAGGCAACATAGGCAGTGGCAAGACCACCCTGACAAAGATGCTGGCGGCCCATTACGGCTGGACTCCGAAGTTCGAATCGGTTGACTTCAACCCCTATCTTTCTGATTTCTACGCTGATATGGAGCGCTGGTCATTCAACCTCCAGATCTATTTCCTGAACAAAAGGTTCAAGGATGTCGTGGACATCTCAAGATGCAGCGATGTCATCATCCAGGACAGGACAATCTACGAGGACGCGCGCATATTCGCCCCGAACCTTCACGATATGGGATTGATGAGCACCCGCGATTTCGAAAACTACTCGGATCTCTTCGACCTTATGATGTCGCTGGTCAGCAAGCCGGACCTTCTGATCTACCTGAAATCCACCATTCCTAATCTGGTGGCGCAGATTCAGAAGAGAGGCAGGGAATATGAAAGCAGCATCCGCATCGACTATCTTACGGGCCTCAACAAGCGCTACGACGACTGGATCTCCAAATATGACGGACATCTTCTGGTCATCGATGTGGACAACATCAAGTTTGAGAACCGTCCGGAGGACTTCCAGACCGTCACCGACAAGATAGACGCCGAACTCTTCGGCCTCTTCCCGGAGGTCAGACAGATTGATGAATAATGACTTAGCGGCAAGGAATAACCCGCCGCTGTTTTGGCAAAGATAATTTTAACGATTACATAGTATGTCAGCTACAAGACCGACAATCATCGAGTTCGTGGAGAAATATACCCACGAATACTCTACGCACGTGTTCCTCCGCGAGAAAGTGGATGAAAAGTGGACCGAGACATCATTCGAGCAGACCCGCAAGGAAGGCTACCGCATCGCGGCCGGCCTGATGGCCATGGGACTCAACAAGGGCGAGAGGGTCTCTCTCCTTTCAGAGGGAAGGAACATGTGGATCCTTTCCGAGTTGGGAATCCTCTACGCCGGCGGCGTGAGCGTTCCGCTCTCCATCAAGCTCGAGGAAAGCAATGACCTGACTTTCAGGATCCAGCATTCCGAGTCCAGGTTCGTGATCGTTTCCGGACAGCAACTCCCGAAGATCCGCAGGATAATCTCCCAGCTGGACTGCGTGGAGAAGGTCATCGTGCTGGATAATATTCCTGCGGCTAACGCCAAGGAGGTCTCGATGGAATGGGTTCAGGCTCTCGGCGACAGCTACCTGTTCGGTCACAAGGCCGAGTTCGAGGAGCGTTACAAGTCTGTGGAGCCAGACGATTACGCCACAATCAGCTATACTTCCGGAACAACAGCCGACCCTAAGGGCGTTCTTCTTACGCATCGCAACTACACTGCCAACGTTGAGCAGGCTCATTCCGTGATCGGAGTCAAGCCTGATTCCACGATGCTCATCATCCTGCCTCTTGACCACTGCTTCGCGCACGTGGCCGGATTCTACACGATGATGTCCTATTGCAGCAGCATCGCCACCGTGCCTGTCGGAGCCAACCCGCTCGCCACGCTCAGGAATATTCCTATAGCTATCAAGGAGGTCCGTCCGCACGTGATGCTGTCCGTTCCGGCGCTTGCCCGCAACTTCAAGAAGAATGTCGAAACCACAATCCACAAGCAGGGACCGAAGGTCGAGAAGCTCTACAACTACGCCCTTAACCTCGCTATCTCCTACAATAAGGAATATTACAACCGTGGCGGCATCCTTCAGCTTTGGAAGAAGCCGTTGATGGCCTTGTTCGACAAGATCATATTCAAGAAGGTCCGTGAGGGATTCGGCGGCAGGATGGAGTTCTTTGTGGGAGGCGGCGCGCTTCTGGACATCGAGCTTCAGAGGTACTTCTGCGCCATCGGCATTCCTATGTTCCAAGGCTACGGCGTGTCCGAGGCGACCCCTATCATCTCCGCCAACTCGACCGGCCACGCGATGTTCGGATCTTCGGGCCGTGTCGTGAAGCCGCTTGACATCAAGATCTGCGACGACAACGGCAAGGAGGTTCCGCTCCGCACGAAGGGCGAGATCGTGGTGCGCGGCGAGAATGTGATGGCCGGCTACTGGAAGAATCCACAAGGCACTGCCGAGGCTCTCCGCGACGGTTGGCTGCACACTGGAGATATGGGCTATATGTATGATAGTGAATATCTTTACGTTGTCGGCCGCTTCAAGTCTCTGCTGATCTCATCCGACGGAGAGAAATACAGTCCGGAAGGCTTCGAGGACTCGCTCACCGACGGCTCGAAGTACATCGAGCAGGTCATCCTGCACAACAACCAGGATCCTTACACGATCGTCCTGATCGTTCCGGCGAAGGATGCCCTCAAGGAATATGTCTCCTCGAAGGGTCTGGATCCAGCCACACGTGAGGGCAAGGAGGCGATGCTGAAGAAGATCCAGGAAGAGATTGATTCCTACAAGAAGGGCGGCTCACACGAGGGTATGTTCCCGGAGAGGTGGCTGCCGGCCGCCGTGGCTGTGCTTCCAGAGCCTTTCACCGAGCAGAATGGATTGGTTAACAGCACGATGAAGATTGTCCGTGGCAAGGTCGAGAAGCATTATGCTGACCGCATCGAGTACGCCTACACTGCCGAGGGCAAGAATCTACTCAACGAGAAGAACATCGAAAGCCTTTAGTGGCCGTCCCGGTCACCGGATCTTTTGAAAGACGTTACGCTGCATGAGTACATTATATTCACGTCTTGCTACATTGTCCGCATTGGCATTTGCGGTTTCCTCCCTGTTTGTCGGCTGCGGTGGATCCGGAGGCAATCAGAAAGACGAACCGGATGCGCCTTCTGTGGACGAAGTGGCGTTCGCACGGGGTGCGGATGTCAGCTGGGCTTCGGAGATGGAATATGATATGGAGCATAATCCGGCCAGAATCAATGGCTCAGCCTTCAAGGATTCCAAAGGGAACACCGGACTTTATCCTGTCTTGAAGGCGGCCGGGATCAACGCCATACGCCTTCGTGTCTGGGTGAAGCCTGAGGATCCGAACGGCTGGAGCGGCAAGGACGATGTCGTGAATATGGCCAAACGGGCCGCCGAGGCCGGAATGTCGGTGATGATTGATTTCCACTACAGCGATTTCTTCGCTGATCCGAGCCGTCAGAATACTCCCGCCGAGTGGGCTGGCCTGGATCTGAAAGGCCTTTCCGCCAAGGTCGCCGAGCACACCAAGGATGTTCTGACCGCCTTGAAGTCCGCAGGAGTCACTCCGCATTGGGTGCAGGTCGGCAACGAGACCCGACCGGGAATGCTTTGGGAGACCGGACGTCTCTATAACGACAAAGGGGATATTCCGGGAGGTTGGTCAAACTATGCCGCCCTCACCACGGCAGGCTATGACGCTGTCAAATCCGTGTTCCCTGACGCTCAGGTGATTGTCCACATCGACAATGCCTATCAGGACAACACCTGGTTCTTCGACAAGCTCAAGGCCAACGGTGGAAAGTTCGATATGATCGGACTGTCGCATTATCCGATGACCAACTCCCAAATGACCTGGAAGGCGATGAACTCTGCCGCCATATTGAATATTAAGACTTTAGCCTCGAAGTATGGCTGCAAGGTGATGGTCTGTGAGGTTGGTGTCAAGGCCCCCGCGTCAGAGATCGCCACATCCACCCAATGCCTGACCGATTTTATGAACTCGGTCAAGTCCCTGTCCGTCTGCGCCGGTGTGTTCTACTGGGAGCCGCAGGTTGACGGAAAGTGGAAGCCATCCATCTACGAAAAATCTGACCGCAACTGGGGAGCATACAGCATGGGTGCATTTACTTCCGACGGCTCTACATTCTCCCCAACATCTATCCTCTCTGCATTCGGAGAATGAAGTTTGAAGCGGTGATTCGTAAGTCATTGTCCGCATGTACTTTATCATTTGTCTTTGGTCTGAAAACACTGAAGCCAAGACCTTTACAGTCTGGCAATAAGCACATTATGCACCACTCCCTGAATGTCAAGGAGTGGTGCGTAATGTATTATTAAGCAAGCAGATAGCCTTATTTCTTCAGAGCCAATCTACCGAAGACAAACACCTAATTCCTTGGCCTCATGCACCTTATGCAGATCAGTATGCGCAACCTTCAAAAAATACCCCGCATCATCTAATCGTTTATTTCAGCCTATATTCTCGTTTCTTAATCAAAAAAACCGCGTAACTATTGTAAAATCAAATGGGGGAGACTGTCTTAAAAGTAAAAGTATCCCCAGTGAGGATTGAAAATTCGTTGCCGCCCTTGTATAGGGGTACAGACTTTTCAGCTCCCGCCGGGACTTTTAAGGCAGTGTGGAGGGGGAGACTGTCTCTTCGACAAGCTCTGTGGCCGCAGGAACAGTGACCACAGGAGCAGTGGTCGCAGGAGCAGCAACCACAGGAGCAGTGACCGCAGGAACAGTGACCGCAGGAGCAGTGACCGCAGGAGCAGTGACCACAGGAGCAGTGACCACAGGAGCAGTGACCACAGGAGCAGTGACCACAGGAACAGTGACCACAGGAACAGTGACCGGAAAAGGATCAACGGCCGGTGACAACTCTGTGACCGGTGACAAACACAGTGACCGACGAGAAGACCGTGGAGGGCAAGTTGCTAATATTCAAGATGTTTTCAGCACCTCCTCCTACACGCAGCGGGCAGGAGGACACTCTGCGAAATAATTAATTTTCAAGTACTAAAGCTCCACGGACACGTGAACGTGGTGAAGGAGTGAGGAGAGGTGCGGCATCCTGACAAGAGGGATGCTACTTCTCCAACGGGAAAAGGCCGTAGAGTTCGGCATCGATGCGGTCGGTGATGGAGGCGAAGTCCTCGGGGCGGTTCTCGAAGTCGAGATCACCGGTCTCGATGGTCAGGACCTTGCCGTCATATTCATTGATCCACTTGTCATAACGGTCGTTCAGGCCGCTGAGATATTCAAGGCTCATCGTCTGCTCGTAGTCGCGGCCGCGCTTCTGGATCTGCGCCACGAGGTGAGGCACCGATGATTTGAGGTAGATCAGCAGGTCGGGCTTGCGGACGGTGGCAGCCATCACGTTGAAGAGATCCATGTAGGTCTCGTAGTCGCGCTTGGTGAGGTTGCCCATCGCATAGTTGTTGGCTACGAAGATGTGCACGCCCTCGAAGAGCGTCCTGTCCTGGATGATCACGTCCTTGCTCTTGGCTATCTCCAGCACGTCCTTGAACCTCTGGGCGAGGAAATATGTCTCCAGATTGTACGACCAGCGGGGGATGTCCTTGTAGTAGTCCTCCAGATATGGATTGTATGTCACCGACTCGTACTTCGGTGTCCATCCGTAATGCGCGGCCAGCATCCTTGTGAGGGTGGTCTTGCCGCTGCCTATGTTGCCTGCTATTCCTATGTGCATTATTTTTCTCCTTCTATCTCTATTCCTTCCCCGTCCCAGTCAAGATCCTCCTCCGGCTCGTTGAACGGTTGGAGGAACGGGTTGTGGGTCCTTTCGTCTGCAATCGTGGTCTTGCATCCGTGCCCCGGAAGCACATCCACATCACCCGGCAGTCCCATCAACTTATCCATTATACTGATTATCAGATGGTCATAATCCCCTCCTATAAGGTCCGAACGCCCGATCGCCCCGGCGAAAAGAGTGTCGCCTGTCAGCAGGACCTTGTCCGTCTCGCCGTAGTAGCAAACCCCACCTGGAGTGTGTCCTGGAGTGGTTAACACCCTGAAAGGTGACCCCTCAAGCGTGTCCAGAACCTCCCCGTCATGGATGTCCACCGTCTTGATCTCAGAGGAATCATGCGCTACCAGCCCGAACTCCCTCACGGCCGCCGGATTGTTGTCCAGAATCATCTTGTCCTCCGGCGACATCAGCACCGGCACTGAATATTCCTGGACGATCCTCAGCACCCCGTGCACGTGGTCGAAATGCCCGTGCGTCAGCCAGATGGCCTTCGGTGTCAGCCGTTCCGTCTTCACCAGCTCCTTAAGCTTAGCGAACTCTTCCGGCCAATAGCACCCCGGATCCACAAAAACGCAATTCCCCCTTCCGTCCCAAAGCACATAGCAATTCTCCCGGAACGAATTGAAATTAAATGTCTTGATGTTCAGTTGATGATCCTGACTCATTGATTCGTCTGTTTTACTCTTGACTACAAATTTACTGAATATTCGTTAAATTTGCGGAATAAAGCGGAAATGATGAGCAAGAAAGAATATATCGAGATCCGGGGAGCGGAGGCGCATAACCTTAAGGGTGTGAACGTTGACATTCCAAGAGGAGAACTTGTGGTGGTGACGGGGCTAAGCGGCAGCGGGAAGTCCTCGCTGGCGTTCGACACGATCTACGCAGAAGGGCAGAGACGGTACCTGGACACTCTTTCGACTTACGCCAAGCACTTTATGGGTGTACTGGAGAAGCCTGAGGTCGAGAGCATAACGGGACTGAGTCCGATCATCGCCATCGAGCAGAAGACCACGGGCAACAACCCACGCTCCACCGTCGGAACCATCACCGAAATATTCGACTTCCTCCGGCTTCTGTACGCGAGGGCTTCGAGGGCATATTCACCGGTCACGGGGAAGGAGATGGCCCGCTACACGGACGCGCAGATCGTGGACCTCATAATGGATGAATATAAGGGCAAGAAGTGCTACCTGCTCGCTCCGCTGGTCGTGGGGCGCAAGGGACATTACCGCGAGCTGTTCGACCAGCTCCGCAAACGAGGCTACACCGATGTCAGAGTGGACGGGAATATACTCCCGCTGAACGAGGTTGATGCTCTGGACCGCTACAAAAGCCACTTCATAGAACTGGTCGTGGACAAGCTCAAGCCGTCTGAGGGCGATGAGAAACGGGTCCGGGACTCCGTGATGTCGGCTCTGAATCTTGGCAAAGGCTCGGTCGCCCTGCTGGAGTTCGGCTCTGACAAACTGAGGCATTTCTCCAAGCACCTTGTCGATCCTGATTCGGGAATATCCTTGCAGGAACCAGCGCCACACTCTTTCTCATTCAACTCCCCAGAAGGTTACTGTCCTCACTGCAAAGGACTTGGAATGATAGTGAATGTGGATATGAATTCCATCATCCCTGACAGATCAGTGTCAATCGCAGACGGGGGAATAGTCCCGCTGGGTAAAATGCGTGAGACCAAGAAATATGATGTGATCCGCTCCATCGCCCGGAAATACAACTTCTCTCTGTACGATCCTATCGACTCGATTCCGGACGAGGCCATCTCGCACATCATATTCGGAAGTGATGAATTGTTCCGTGTAGGCGAAGGTAGTCTGTCCGAAATGGTTACGTTTGACGGAATCGTGGACGACATCGACGAGAAGATCGTGTGTCCTGTCTGCCACGGCACCAGGCTGAACGAGAACGCCCGCTGCTTCAAGATTGACGGCAAGACTATCTCAGAGGTGGCGGCGATGGAGATGACCGAACTCAAGGAATGGTTCGCGTCGTTGCCAGGGAAACTAAACACAAGAGAGAACAATATAGCGCGGGACATTCTCAAGGAACTCAACGAAAGGGTTCAGTTTATGCTGGACGTAGGTCTTGACTATCTGTCACTTGACCGCCCGACGGCCTCGCTTTCCGGCGGAGAGGGCCAGAGGATCAGGCTCGCCACGCAAATCGGTTCAAAACTCGTCAACGTGCTGTACATTCTGGACGAGCCGTCAATCGGACTGCACCAGAGGGACAACCGCAAGCTGATCAACTCGTTGAAGGAACTCCGGGACGAGGGCAACTCCGTGATGGTCGTGGAGCACGACTACGAGACGATGATGAGTGCCGACTGGCTTGTGGATGTGGGTCCTGGGGCCGGCGACAAAGGCGGGAAAATATGCCTGAACGCTCCCCTGAAAGCGCTGATGGAATATTCATCGGACAAGGGAAAGATTCCGGCCTCGCTGGACAAGGAAACCGCCGGACACTGCATATTCGGGAAGTCAAAGACGCTGGATTACCTTCAAGGGAAAGATTCGATCGAGATTCCGTCCGAGCGCCGGGCAGGAAGCGGCAAGTTCCTGAGCATCAAGGGAGCGAGGGGCAACAACCTGAAGAATGTCAGCGTGGATTTTCCGCTGGGATGCTTCATCGGGATCAGCGGAGTCAGTGGCAGCGGCAAGTCAACGCTCATCAACGAGACCCTGATGCCTATTCTCAAAAACAAGTTCTACAGGGCTAAGCTGCGTCCTTTGGCTTACGATTCACTGGAGGGTGTCGAGAACATCGACAAGTTGATAGAGATCGACCAGAGCCCGATCGGACGTTCGCCGAGATCCAATCCGGCGACGTTCACGGGTGTGTTCAACGACATCCGCAACCTGTTCGCCGACACTCCGGACGCAAAGGTACGCGGGTTCAAGGCCGGCCGGTTTTCGTTCAACGTGGCTGGTGGACGCTGCGAGGCCTGCAAGGGGGCCGGAATCAAGGTCATCGAGATGAACTTCCTGCCGTCCGTGAATGTGGTCTGCGATGAGTGCAGGGGCAAGAGGTACAAGGAGGACACGCTGGCCGTGCATTACAAGGGCAAGAGCATCAACGATGTGCTTGAGATGCCTATCAGCGAGGCCTATGAGTTCTTCAAGCCGATTCCGGCCATCGCCCAGAAACTGAAAGCGTTGGTCGATGTAGGTCTCGGTTACGTTCATCTCGGCCAGTCAGCCGTGACACTTTCCGGCGGCGAGAGTCAGCGAATGAAACTGGCGGCGGAGCTGTTCAGAAAGGCGACCGGCAACACGTTGTACATCCTTGACGAGCCGACGACCGGCCTTCACTTCGAAGACATCAAGGTATTGCTCAACGTTCTGCAACAACTTGTCGATCAAGGCAACACGGTGATCATCATCGAGCATAACCTGGATGTCCTCAAGAGCGTGGATTACCTATTCGACCTCGGTCCTGACGGTGGCCGTCGCGGTGGCCTCATCGTCGCCCAAGGCACTCCCGAGCAACTCGCCCAGAACCCCGCCTCCGTCACCGGCCCGTTCCTAAAAGAGATTCTTGCCAATGCTGCCGTTAACCGTCCATAACGCTTAGGTGTGCTCCAGATCTTGTCATAATAGTTTCAGTCTGCTCTTTTGAAAGGAGAATATCTCCTTCAATAATGGCAACAGAATCAGAAAAATGTCTTGAACCATTTTGAAAAGATTCGGCATTCGACATTCATTCTAATGGAGTATTTGTCAAAAGCGGGACATCAGAGTCTTTTAATATTTTTGACACAACAGAGAGAAGCGTATATTCACAGGAAGACGCATCCTGAGGAGGATCAAGTATTTCTTGCGCATTAACAAGCAGTTCGTACTCGTAGCCACTTTCATAGTTGAAGCCATCTATCTGGCTATGACTAATTTGCCAGACAGGGTTGTTGTCAACCTTTATCCAATAGCATGTCTCAGGCCCATTGGCTCCTGTAGCGGTGATTGTCTTTGATGCAACAATCCATTTTTCTTCCCAGCTTTTGCCATAGATAGTAGATTCTCCATCAGATTTATTACAACTGACAGAGAGAACGGCGAGAAGAGACAAAACACAAAAAAGAAGTTGTTTGTTCATAAAAAGTCTTTGTCCAAAGTTTTACAAAAAAAAGAATTGATTCCCAATCGTTAAGAATAATCATAGGGAATACTGCTTCTACGATTTCAGAGGTCAGTTCCTATGTTGAGTCAATCGCTAGTCACGCCTACAGTACTGTCCGGCCACTAGGTCATAGGATCATATACAATACTATATCACAAATTTATAATACATTACACGGAAAAGCAAGAGTAATTTATAAAAGAGCAAATAAGTTTGCAGAGTGGCACTTGAGCCAGTTCTCGCAAGCCATTAATAAGAGCAAAAGAATCTTCGCGCAACTCATGTTGCGAATTTAGCAAGTGTGTCGGCCCGTTCCACAAGGAGATTCTTGACAGAAAAGTGTAGAATACCGCATTCTTCCGCCGAAAGGCCGCACGGTATTTCCGTGGAGACCAAGCAACTGAAGATCAACAAAATGACGCACCCTCCTCAGCCCTATGTCAGGCACAAGGAGGGTGCGTCAGTATATTCATTTACAAGAGCTTGCGCTCCACGGCTGGAGGGAGGCTCGCTCTGGCGACGGCATCCGGCAAGGCTTCAAGACCAAGCCAAACGCCGCATCGGAGAGCCTATCGTTCCCAGGCGAGGGCGGAGGCGCCGAGGATGGCGGCGTCGGACTCCTTGAGCTGGGAATATACGAGCTGGACCTTGTTCTTCCAGAGAGGGAGGACGTTGTCGTTCATCGAACGGAGGATCGGCTCGGTGAGGAACTCCTTGCTTCTGGCGAGACCGCCGAAGAGAACGATGGCCTCAGGAGAGGAGAACGCGATGAAGTCGGCGAAAGCCTGGCCGAGGAGGGTTCCGGTATATTCAAAGATCTTGATGGCAAGGGCATCGCCTTCCTTGGCGGCCTCATAGACATCCTTTGAGGAGATGCTGTCAAGGCTGCGGAGGGCCGATGGCTGATCGCTCATATCCAGCCACTCGCGGGCGGTTTTGGCCACCCCGATCGCGGAGCAGTAGGTCTCAAGGCAACCACTCTTTCCGCAGTTGCAGCGACGGCCGTTGTGGCGGACGATCGTGGTGTGGCCGAGCTCGCCGGCGAATCCGTCGTGGCCATAGACCATCTCACCGTTGATGACGATTCCGCTGCCGACACCGGTTCCGAGGGTGATCATGATGAAATTCTTCATACCTCTCGCGGCACCGTAGGTCATCTCACCCATCGCGGCGGCGTTGGCGTCGTTGGTTAGGGTCACAGGGATGCCGCCCATCGCTTCGGTAAGCATCTTGGCGAAAGGAATCGAACCAGCTCTTCCCCAAGAAAGGTTAACGGCATTCTCGACTTCACCGGTGTAGTAGTTGGCGTTAGGAGCGCCCACACCGATTCCACGGATCTGCCCTTCGGCACCGGCATCGGTGATGATCTTCTTCAGCGCCGCGGCAAGTTCCTCGATGTAAGGCTCGACAGTAGTGTAGGAGTCTGAACGGATGACTGTCTGGGCGAGCACGGTTCCGCGCGCGTCAACAACCCCGCATTTGGTGGTCTGTCCACCGACATCTATTCCTATTACTAGATTCTGTTCCATAATATTTGGCTATGATAAGTCCCGGTGGAGAACCCCACCGGGACGGGATTTCAAATTAAGCGGTTTTCTTTACTTTAGAGCCGAAGAGGGCGTACCAAAGGATATAGGCGACACCGATGATGATAACGATGTAGCTCATCAGATAGTTGGTGGCGTCAGCGACAGCACCCTGGATGAGAGGAAGGATACCACCACCGCAAACCATCACCATGAACAGGCCGGAAGCGATTGAGGTGTACTTGCCAAGTCCCTCGACGGCAAGGTTGAAGATCGCTCCCCACATCACCGAGGTGCAGAGTCCGCAGAGGATGAAGAACATCACTCCGATCGGAATCTCGGCGAGGGAGAATGACAGCTGGGAGGTGATGGCCGGGAACTTGACTGTTGTCGTGTCACCAAGGAACATTCCAAGAAGAAGGAATATGATGGCGACAGTGCCCACGAAGCTGACCATGGCGCGGCTGGAGACCTTCCCTCCGACGGAAGCTCCCACGAGACGACCACAAAGCATGAGGAACCAGTACATCCCGACAATTGTTCCAGCCACAGCGGCGCTGATGCCGATCTCGGCGGATGTCATGTATAGGTTCACGAAGTTAGGAATACCTACCTCGACACCCACATAGACGAATATGGCGATGATACCAAGCACGAAATGCTTGAAGGAGAGGGCTCCCTTGACGCTCTCGCCGATGGTGAGCTGCTGCGTCTTTCCGGAAGCAGCAGCCGCCTCAAGCTCAGGTTCAGGAATATGCGAGGCCGCGATGATGATGAACGCCAGAGCGAAAATGCCCATCGCGATGAAGAGCGCCGGATTGGCGTCGGCGATCTGAGTGTCCTTCGTAACGTCACCGATGAGATAACCCACGAGCACAGGCACGATCGTGGCGCTCAAGGAGTTGCAGGATCCGCCCCACTGGATGAGCTGGTTACCTTTGTTGCCGCCGCCACCGAGGGTGTTGAGCATAGGGTTCACAACCGTGTTGAGCATACACATTGAGAAACCAGAGATGAACGCGCCGAGAAGATAGACGGCGAAGCTTCCGGCGATTCCGGAGAGGAATGTGATGCCGACTCCGACAAATCCTACGGTCACGGCCGCGAGGGCGGTGAACTTGTAGCCCTTCTTGGACAGGATCATACCGGCAGGCAGGCCCATAAACGCATAAGCGATGAAGTTGGCGGCGTTGCCCAGCTGGGACATAAAGTTCGAAGCGGCGAACTGCTGCTTCACGATGACTCCGAACGGATTCTGGAATCCCGTCACGAATGAGATCATCGCGAACAGGAAGAACATGATCACAATAGCGAAAATGTTACCTTGTTGTTTCTTTTCCATTTGTAAGATGTTTTATGTTATCGAAAATATTTCGTGGCATATTCCACAAATTTAGCAAATTAATTTCAAATTTGACCGAACGGCTTCAAAAATCCGCATTGCAGAATGACCTTTATAAGATTATTACTAACTTTGAGCAAAGAATATTCATGAATATGAAAACGATAATCGACGTTAACGCCCATCTGCACACACCGTACTCCTTCAGCGCCTTCAAAGACGTGAGACAAGCCCTTGATATGGCCGCCGCCGAAGGTGTCGAAGTTGTGGGGATCAATGACTTCTACAGCCTCGACGGCTACAGGGAGTGGAATGACGAATGCGCCGCAAGGCATCTCTACCCGATGTTCAACATCGAGTTCATCTCTCTGAACAGCGAGGACCAGGCCGCCGGATTAAGAGTGAACGACCCGAACAATCCGGGACGTACCTACCTGAGCGGAAAGGGGCTTGCCTATCCGGTGATACTCAGCGGCAAAGAGGCTCGGATGCTCGCCGATGTACGGGCTGAGTCCAACGCCCAGGTCGAAAGGATGTGCGCCAGACTGAACGCCCATCTGGATGAGGTCAAGGCCGGATTCAACGTTGATTTCAAATATATTGTCAAGGAACTGACCAGAGGATCGGTGCGTGAGCGTCACCTTGCGAAGGCTCTCAGGATGGCGGTTGACGCCAAAGCCGACAAAATCCAGGACAGGCTCGCCCTCTACGAGAGAATCTTCGGAGGGCAGCCTCTGAAATCCGCACCGGACAACGAGGCGGCTGTGGAAAACGAGATCAGAAGCAAACTGCTCAAGGCCGGAGGCGCGGCGTTCGTGCCTGAGGATCCTAAGGCGTTCCTGCCGATGGAGACTGTCTGCCAAATCATCAAGGCCGCCGGCGGAATCCCTACCTACCCGTTCCTCGCGGACGACGCGAAAGGCAACTTCACCGACTTCGAGGGCGACCTGCAAAAAGCCGCCGACACGCTGAAAAAGCGCGGGATCAAGTCCGTGGAATTCATCACGACCCGCAACACGACCGCCGTGCTTGAGGAATATTCAGGCTACCTCCAGGACGAGGGCTTCATCGTCACTTTCGGCTCGGAGCACAACACTCCGGCGCTGGAGCCGATCCGTCTGCGCACCCGCGACAACGCCGAAGGACTCAGCGAAAAACTGCGCGAGACCAACTACAGAGGAGCCTGCGCGGTGGCCGCACACCAGGCTGGGCTGAACTCCATAGAAGCGGGAGACGAGCTGATCCGCAAGACATTAGCCATTTAGGAATATGTCAGCTCAGCGAACAGAACACATAATTGACACACGAATATGAAACAGATTGAAGACCTTATCGCGATTTCCCGGAAGTTCGGACAGGACTCCAGGTTCGTGATCGCAGGAGGCGGCAACACCTCCTACAAGGATGAGAACAGACTTTGGGTGAAGGCCAGCGGCCACGCCCTCGCAACGATAACAGAGGACGGGTTTGCCGTCCTTGACAGAGCCCTTCTGAACGAGATGGGCGAAAAGGCTTACAATGAGGACACGGCGATACGTGAGGAACAGGTCAAGAACGACCTCTCCGTGGCCTGCATAACAAAGGACAGAAGGCCTTCAGTGGAGACATCCCTGCACAACTGCATGGGATTCGCCTTCGTGGTTCACCTCCACCCTACCCTTGTCAACGGCCTGATGTGCTCGGTGAACGCCGAGGCCGCGTGCAAGGAGATATTCCCAGATGCCCTTTACATTGAATATACCGACCCGGGCTACACGCTTTTCAAGAAGGTCTATGACCGGATAAAGGCCTACAAGGCTGAGAAAGGCAAGGAACCCCAGGTGATATTCCTTCAGAATCACGGAATATTCGTGGGTGGGGACACCACCGCTGAGATTGAGGGAATATATTCAGAAGTCCTTGGAAAACTTGAGGCCAAGGTCGCCGCTCTTCCGGAGGGTGACACGGCTGTCTCGGAGACAGTTACGGATGTCGTTCCGGCGATCAGGCAGATGCTCTCGCGCTCCGGAAGGGGCTTCAAGACCTTGAAAGTCACGAAGAACGCCCTTGTGGATTATTTCATTGAAGGAAACTTCAAGATGATCGCCAAGCCGTTCACCCCGGACATCATCGTGTACTGCAAGAGCTCGTACATATTCATTGAAGCCGAGTCAGATGAAGAGATTTTAAAGCAGGCCGAGGAGAAAATCGAGGCTTTCGTAAGCGGGAAAGGCTACACGCCTAAGGTACTGCTCATCAAAGGAATCGGACTCATCGCCGTGGGAGACAGCTCCAAGAACGCACAGATCATCACCGATGTGTTCACGGACGCGATGAAGATAGCGTTCTATGCGCAGAGCTTCGGCGGAGAGCATCCGATGGAGCGGGCTTGGATCGACTTCATCGACAACTGGGAGGTGGAGAATTACCGCCGCAAGGTGGCCTCCAGTGCATCCAAAGGCCGTGTGGAAGGCCGCACGATCATCGTGACCGGAGCCGCCCAGGGATTCGGAGAAGGCATCGCCCGTGAGCTGATGGCCCAGGGAGCCAACATCGTGGTGGCCGACCTCAACGAGGCGACCGGCGAGAAGACCGCCGCCAGCTTCAATGAGAAAGCGGGAGCCAACAAGGCCATATTCGTAAAGACAAATGTCGCGGACATGGCAAGCCTCCGGAACCTGATGAAGGAGACAATCGTGAACTTCGGCGCGCTTGACGCGTTCGTCAGCAACGCCGGGGTTGTCCGCGCCGGCGGGTTGGACGTGATGACTCCGGAGAACTTCGAGTTCGTCACCAAGATCAACTATGAGGCCTACTTCTTCTGCGCGAAGGTCGCCTCGCACATAATGAAGATCGAGACGAAATATGATCCTGAATATTTCGCCGACATCATCCAGGTCAACAGCAAGAGCGGACTGCGCGGCAGCAAGGCGAACTTCGCCTACGCCGGCGGCAAGTTCGGAGGTATAGGTTTAACCCAGTCCTTCGCGCTTGAGCTCGCACCGGACAGGGTGAAAGTCAACAGCATCTGCCCTGGCAACTACTACGATGGTCCTCTGTGGAGCAACCCGGAGAACGGACTGTTCATCCAGTACCTCAACGCCGGCAAGGTTCCGGGAGCGAAGACCGTGCAGGATGTCAAGGACTACTATCTCGCCCAGGTGCCTATGCGCAAGGGCTGCAACCCTGTGGATGTCTGCAAGGCCATCCTCTACGCCATCGACCAGACCGGAGAGACCGGACAGGCCATCCCTGTGACGGGAGGGCAGGTCATGCTGGCATAATTGTAAATCCGGGAAGCGACCTTGACTTCAGGCAAAGTAAAGCGGCTTCCAATGTAATTCATTAATATCATGAAACAACTTGACGTAAATCTGATGCATCCGGCCGAGCAGATCGCTATCATCATCGGCAGGATTTATCGCAGCGAGATGACCACCACCTCCGGCGGAAACCTGTCCATCATGGACGAGAACGGAGATATGTGGATCACCCCGGCGGCGATTGACAAAGGTTCGCTGACTCCGGCGGACATCATGTGCGTGAAGGCTGACGGAACCATCATCGGACCTCACAGACCTTCATCCGAGTACCCTTTCCACAAGGCCATCTACAAGATGAACCCGCATATTCATTCAGTGATCCACGCCCACCCTCCTGGACTGGTCACCTTCAGTATGGTTCACCAGGTTCCGGACACGAGCATCATCCCTCAGGCGCGCGCGACCTGCGGCCCTGTCGGATTCGCTGAATATGCCCTTCCGGGAAGCGAGCTTCTGGGAAAGAAAATTGTGGCAGAATTCAAGAAGAACCCGGACTACAAGGCCGTCATCATGGAGAACCACGGTGTCGTGGTTGCCGGTGAGGACATCGCTGATGCTTACCAGAGGTTTGAGACCCTGGAGCTCTGCGCTCGCACAATCCTGAACGCCAAGACTTTGGGAGAGCCTAAATACCTCAGCGAGGATCAGATCCTCCAGCACGAGAAAGCCGTGAACGTTCCGTTCCAACACTTTATGAACGTAACGCACCCTTCAGATGAGAGGGCGATCCGCGCGGAGATCTGCAAAATTGTCCGCAGAGCCTGCTCACAAGGGCTTATGTGCAGTTCCTACGGTACGGCATCCGTGCGCTGGAGAGGCAATGATTTCCTCATCACTCCGTCCAGCATGCAGCGTTGGGATCTTGAGCCGGAAGACATCGTGCAGATCAAAGACGGAATGGTAGAGGCCGGGAAGAACGCAAGCCGCTCTGTGGCACTTCATTACGAGATCTACCGCCGCAACCCGAAGGTCAACTCAATCATCCTGACCCAGTCCCCTGCCCTGATGGGATTCTGCACGACCGGAGTGAAATTCGACGTGCGAACAATCCCGGAGAGCTGGATATTCCTTCAGGACATCCCGACATTCCCGTTCGGGAGCCAGTACAACGAGCATCTGACAGAACTCGCCGATGAGTTCAAACAGAGACCGTTCGTGATGCTGGAAAACGATTCCGTCGTCGTGACCGGTGACCAGCTCATCAACACGTTCGACCGTCTTGAGGTGGCAGATTTCAGCGCCCGCTCGCTGATCCTCGCCGCTCCTTTGGGCAAGCTGAACCCGATCACCGACGAGGAGATCGAGGAACTCCGCGTGGCGTTCCACGTAGGGGAATAATAAAAGCAGACATATAACTGCAGAACGACTGCCACTTCGGTAGGTTCAGCAACCGGTAAAGAGAAAACTCCCTCCCGATTTTTGGTAACGTGCAAAAATCGGGAGGGAGTTTTCTCTTTACCGGATCACACCTTATTCTCCGGCGATGATCTTAGCGTCCTCGGCGCTGTCGATGCCCACACGCTTGGCGAGCCGCTCACTCCTCTGACGGATCTGCTCCTTGTGACGCAGTATCCAGTTCTCGGCATAGACAGCCACGCATGCAAGGAAGAAATAGATGACCGTCTGGATGATCATGGCCTTCATCTGCACGTCAGCCGCTCCCATCTCGCCACCGGCAGTGCTGAGGTTGATGAAACCCTGCGCGCCGAAAGTGGACGGGAATATGTAGGAGAACACCTTCCAGAAGCCCGGGAACGCGAATGTCGGCCATGAGCAACCGGTCAGGAACAAAGCCACAGGCGACATCGCCAGAAAGAGGATGAACACGGACTCCCTCCTCGTGATCAGCGTGCTCCAGACCATGCTGAAGAACACACAGTCAGTGATGAAGAAGACCAGCATCGCAAGGACATCCTTGAACTCACCTCTTTGAGGGATTCCGAATATTGCGGGGACGATGAAGGCTATGTACATACCCACGGCAATGTACAGCAGCCAATAGGCGCCTCCACGTCCCATGACCACACGCCCGACACCGTGACCTTCAAGTCTGTCAGGAAGCGATGCGAAACTGCGGTTCCTCTCCCTTGCGGTTCCTACCAGCAGTGACATTCCGTAGAAAAGCGTCTGCTGGATGATGATCATCAGGATGGCCGAGATCAGGAAGAAACTGTAGTTGAAGGCCCTGTTGTAGGGATTATTGTCCTCGTAGCCGAGCGGCTTGACAGTCTGGGACGCGGCCTGTTCCGTCATCCCGAGGGACGAGAACCTCTGCATCTGGATCTGACCGATCTCATGAAGCATCACGAAGTTGGTGGCCATGAGAGCGTTCTTGTAGTAGAGGAAGCTGCTCATGTCCGCATAGACGGAGAATGTGGAGGTTTCGTTTCGAGCCAGTTTCTCCGTGAAGTCGGAAGGGAAATAGATGATACCGTTGACCTTGCGTTCCTGCATCATTTTTTCCGCCTCGGCCATATTCATACATTTCGCCGCGACCTCGACCTCTCGGGTGGCATCGATCTCCCTGATGAAGCGGTGGCTGTCCGGACTGTCGCAATTGTCAACAATGGCAACGGGAGTCTCAGAAAGAATACCGTTCAGGTAGACGAGATTGTAAAGCAGCGGATAGGCAAGTCCGGCGACAAGGAAGATCAGCAGCACGCCGCTGTCTGAGAAAATCTGTCGAAGTTCATGACAGAATATGCCCCAGAAGTCCTTGATCCATGTTTTTGCGTATGTATTTTTCATGTCACTTAGTCTTTAGGGAAGTTCTGATGAATGTAGGCCTTCTTGAGTCGCACAAGACCTATGAGCGGCAACAGAATGAAGATCAGCAAGTAGATCACCTGCTTCCACCATCCGGCGAATCCGGCTCCGAATATGGCCTCCTGGACATAGAACAGATAATAATGACGCAACGGGAACGCCGCCGCAAGTCCCTGGATGTAAGGCGGCATGGCCTCTATCGGAAGCGTGAAGCCCGAGAGGGAGAATCCAAGCACGCTGTAAAGAGCGCCGATACTCAACGCCAACCTCGGCACAGGAAGCATCTCAAGGATGAATATGGCGATCGCCTCACTGGCGAAGATCATAAGGAATATGCCCAAAAACATGTTCCAGATGGATCCCGCCAACGGAAAATGCAGCCTATGGAAGAGCAGCAGGATCAGTATCAGCCCGATCGCCGAGAATGTCAGCGTCCACACCAGAAGCTTGCCGGCGAGGGCGGTCACGATCGAGTTGCCGGAGGTCTGCAGCAGATGCCTGGAGGTACCATACTTAAGCTCCGCTCCCAATGAATATATCAGGACGATTATCACGATCATCTCCAGCACACCCGGCAGCAGGACGCTGCTGAGGTAGTAGTTGTAGTTGGTGCCGACGTTGCCGATCTGATGGACATCCACGTCCACAGGACGGATCATGCCCATGATCTGGCTGTCGTTATAGCCTCTTGCCCTGAAGGCCTGCCTCTGCACGGCTCCGTTGGTCAGATTGACCATCTGGAGAAGATCCTTCCACGCAAGCGCCCCGCTGACGAAGTACAAGCCGTTGACGTAGAACGTGATCTTCGGCTGACGGTTCGCCTGGATGTCATCGTTCATCCCCACAGGAACGACACAGACAGCCGCGATCTTGCCTCTGTTCATGTCTTCTCTGGCAGCCGCGAACGAATCGTAGTGGACAACCTTTCCCAACTGGGTGGCATCCAGCTGCTGGCAGAAATTCCTTGAGGTGGACGAGTAGTCGTAGTCCACAAGACCGATCGGAACATCACTCGGCAGACCGTCCTTCAGAAATGTCAGGAAGAATATGGCGCAGAAGGCTATCACACCTACCGAACCCAGAAGATAGATCGGACGCTGCCTGATGATCCTGAGCTCGCGGCGGGCCACCGCAATTATTCTCTGCCAATTAGTCATGATGATAGTCCTTACTTAACGATTGCGGACATACCTGGACGGACACCGTCCACCGTCACATCCGGAACGGCCCTGACCTCAAAGGTCTTGGCATCGTACATACCAGTTTCCTTGGTGGCCTTCCACGTGGCGTAGGACTCACGGACAGCCACATAGTTGATGGTGGCCGGAACCTCCTTGCCGTCAAGGGCCGGGATGATCACCATGATCTTGTCGCCCTGCTTCATGCCGTGGAGGTAGTCCTCGCGTACATTGAACGTGAACCATACATCATTCAGGTCAGTAACGCTGGCGACAGGCGCTCCCTGGCCGACAAGCTCGCCGACCTTAGGGAAAAGAGCAGAGATGATTCCGTCAGCCGGAGCCGTAAGATACAGTTCGCTCAGATAAGACTCCACCTCCATCAACGCGCCGTTAGCCTGATCGACGAGAGCCTTGGCCGCAGCCTTGTCCTCCTCGCGCGCTCCGTTGACAGCCATGTCATACTGACTCTTGGCAGCCTTTGTCTGAGCGACGGAGGCATCGTACTTGGCCTTCACCTCGTCGTATTTCTGAGCCGCGATGACTTTCTGGTCATAGAGCTTCTGGATCCTGTCGAAAGACTTCTTCATCACGTCTTCCTGCACAAGAGCCTGCTGATAAAGCTCATAGGCTCCGGCGATCTGCTCCTTGCGGGCTCCGTTCTGAGCCTTTCTGCTCTGTGAGCTGGCAGCCGCCTTGATGGCGTTGGCCTGCGCCAGCTTGGCACGTACCTCAGGAGAGTCGATGAGGGCGACGGTGTCTCCCTTGTGGACCATCTGGCCTTCCTTGACGTAAAGTTCCTCGATCCTGCCCGGAACCTTGCCGGACACACGATACTCACTGGCCTCTGCCTCGCCCTGAATCATCAAAGGCTTAGGTTTAGAGACGAAATAGCCGATGACGGCGATCAGAAGGATGATTACGATCAGCGCCACAATGCCAATCACAAGATTGTAGCTTTTCTTTTCCTTTTCCATAATATTCTTAAATTTTTATCATTATCCGTTGATTATCTTGCCTGAGCGTGGTTGTTGCCTTCCGCCTTGTTGAGGTTGGCGGCAAGCATCTGGAGCTCGATTCCAGCGTCGATATATTCAGAATGAGCCTTCAGCCAAGCGGTCTGGGCGGCGAGAGCGGTGTTGGTCTCGATCACGCCTTCCTCGAAGCCGACAGTCGCGGTGCGGAGATTCTCCTCAGCGCTGGACAGGTTGTTCTGAGCCATCGTGAGCTTCTCGAACGCCTCGCCTTCCTGCTTGCGCAACTGGGTCACCTGCAGGTTGATGAGGTTCTTGGCATCCTCAAGCTGGGTTCTGTAAAGTGTGGCCTCCGCCTTGGCCTTACGAGTCTTGCTCATGGCTTCGAATCCGTGGAAGATCGGAATGTTCACCATCACGCCGGCATTGAAGAATCCACCCCAGTCCTTCTGGAATCCATTCTTAATATTAGGATTGGTCACCGAATACGAAGCCATCAAAGCTATTTTCGGCATCATGTCGGCTCTTGCCACCCTGACTTTTCCGTCATAGATTTGAGAGGCCAGCTCAAGGCTCTTTGTCTCCGGCCTGTCGGCATAGATCTGTTCGAGATCCTTGGCGGCACCCATCTGAGGGACAGGAATGTCGGAGAGGGTTTCGTCAGCAAGTACGATCTCAGTGCTGAGATCAAGACCTATCTGCTTGCAGAGAAGCATTTTGGCAAGAGTCAAGCCATTGTCTGACTTGGTTTTGAGCATGTCCGCCTCGTTGGCTTTCACCTTTATCTGGAGAGCGTCAGACTCCGTGGCCACGCCTTCCTTGACTGAAAGATCCACGTCATGCTCCATCTTGTGAAGAAGGTCGGCGTAGGCATCGGCAAGCTTCTTCTTGTTCGCGATGGAAACAATCTGCCAATATGCCTGATCAACATCAACTATAACCTGCTGGTACTGCTGGTCGTACTGGGTCTTTGACAGCTCTTCCGCCAATTTGGCAATCTTGTTGGCAGCTATGATCTTGCCTCCCACGAACACCGGTTGCTGAACCGTCACCGCACCTGCGAAAATATTCTGCATATCCGGATGGAAAGCGTCATCGATTTCCTTGCCAAGGGCATTGATTGTCTGTGACATATCCGTCTGCGAAAGCGCTCCGAGAACCGTCTGCCACATAGGGCTGTTGGCATATTCAAGAGCGGCCGCCGGATTGGATTTTATAGCGGTCATCAGTTCCTGAGCGAAACCTTGAGTCTGGGAATGTATGAGCGTTCCCATATTCTGGAGCTTCTGTGAGGTAGCGTCGCTGACAAGGGCGATGTCATTGGCGTTATAGATGTACGCGCCTGTCGCCGAGATATTCGGAAGATAATTCGCGAACGCTATCTTACGGTCATAGCCTGCCATTTCAATCTTGGTCTCGGCCTGTTTCAAGGTCTTGTTGTTCTCGATTGCCATTTCGCGGCACTGCTCCAGCGTCAACGTCTGCTGGGCATTCATCGCAACTGGCACAAGAGCCATAGCGACCAATGTTGAGATTTTGACAAAGTACTTGTTCATATTCATAAATTTTTTGTTCTTCTTACAAGCGATAGGCTTCACTACAAATTGACTGCCAAATTATACCATTAGAATGAACGATTGGACTCTATAATTGTCAAAAGGTAGAATATTGCGAAATTTTGCAATGACAAGAATATTTCCTAATTTTGCCGCCAGACGCTAAAAACATTTTATGGAATGCCAGATTCGTTATTGAACATAGGTCTTAAACAGATCAGGAAACTCGTTCCTGTCCAGAACGAGATCCAGCTTGAAGACGATTTCTTCATCATGGACGTGAAGTATAGCGACAACCTTCAATTTCTGAAATATCCTTGCCGCAGCGATGCGTACATCGCGATTTTCTGCAAATCAGGAGAGCTGAACGTGGAGATCAACCTTCGGTCTTACAAAGTGGTCAAGGGTACGCTGTTCATCGGCACCCCGGGGAACATCATAAAGATAAACAGGCTGGGCAATGAAGGCGACAACGGATTCGAGTTCATTGTCGTGGCGATCTCCAAGGAGTATCTTTCCAGCATAAGTTTCGACTTTAAGAAAATTTTCGACGATCGGCTGAAATTGCTGACCGAGCCGTGCATCCAACTTGAAGACAGGAACATAGCCTTCTGCACCAAGTACTTGGATCTTATCAGCGAGATACTGTCAGCGGAAATGTCAAACAAAAGAGAGGCCGTAGGCTCCTTAATAGCCTCGCTGTTCTACGTGCTTGGCGGCCTGATGGAGAAAAGCACGACCAGAACACCGGAGGCGCCTGGAGCCACAGTCAACACCAGAGTCAAATTGATTTTTGAGCACTTCATGTCACTGGTTACCGAGCATCATACGTCCGAACGGAACATGGCTTTCTACGCCAGCCATTTAGGTTTGACACCGAAGTATCTCTCTAAACTGATCAAGCAGGTAAGCGGACGGTCGGCGCCGGACTGGATCGACTCGTTCGTGATTCTGGAGGCCAAGAATATGCTCAAGTACACCGACGACAGCATTAAGGAGATCGTTTTCAAGCTGCATTTCCCGAATCCGTCCGTGTTCTACAAGTTTTTCAAGGCACACACAGGAATGACACCAAGTGAGTACAGAAACGGGTAAAAACCTTTTAAATCTTGCCGCCACCAATGGTGCGGTCCAGACGGAACATCGCCGGATCATCTTGCACAGAATCCCCCTCAGAAGTGTCTCGAAGCGGCATTTTGCATCAATCTGTAAGCAAACAACGGTGCTTTCATGAACAATTGACGCAAAAATCGTTTTAAAAAATTACGAAAAAGTTTTGGATATTCGATAAATCTTGATACCTTTGTCCTTGGACAGACAAAAGTTCTTTTTGTTGTCTATTTGTTAAGTTCGTTTTATATACAACAGGCCGTCGCTTTGGGGAAAGCGGCGGCCTATCAGTTTTGCCGAATGCAATAACGGGTAGACCAAGGCCGAGGAAAACGTCAAGGTGAAGTCTCTCAAAACATATATCAACGAGCATCCGAATCTGAAAGGTCTCCGCGTCTCTATGCTGAACTACATTGACCAGAGTCGGATGGAAAACCTGCCGCTCAACACCATTGAAGGCCATCTGCGAGCGGAAGGGGTTCCTGTCCCGGATAGTCAAGAATAGCGGCTTCTTACGTACCTTGCTATTCCGTCAACGTGAAGCTTGACGATGGCCGCCTTACCTTCGTTGCTCAGCAGGAAGTCACAGCTCTTGATGCAATCCATAAAGCCGCTCTCGGCAAGGCTGCTTGCGCAGGCCGTGTGACGGAGGGTGTAGGCACTTGTATTTCAATCCACGCACCCACGTGGGGTGCGACGTTCATTCGATGTTCAGATAGGTGACGTTGCTCAATTTCAATCCACGCACCCACGTGGGGTGCGACAAATGGTAAGGTTCACTGCTTCTTCGAGCAAGAAATTTCAATCCACGCACCCACGTGGGGTGCGACCTCAATAGCCTTATTAAGGTCAGTCGCGAGAGAGGATTTCAATCCACGCACCCACGTGGGGTGCGACATCTGACTGTCCGTCAAGTTTGCCGAATGTCAGATTTCAATCCACGCACCCACGTGGGGTGCGACCCCGGAACTGCTCCGCCTGGGCGTTGAGAGTCCTATTTCAATCCACGCACCCACGTGGGGTGCGACAACTTTGGGAGAAATAAAAAACACGAGTTATATATTTCAATCCACGCACCCACGTGGGGTGCGACCCACGGCCTCCTGCTGCTTGACGTTTCTCAGTGTATTTCAATCCACGCACCCACGTGGGGTGCGACATAAAATTTACAATGATTGGTACCGTGATAGTCATTTCAATCCACGCACCCACGTGGGGTGCGACAGATGTGAGGGAGTGCTGCGCCTTACGCGCCGGCATTTCAATCCACGCACCCACGTGGGGTGCGACCTATGGACGTGAAATATTTAACAGCTATGATCCATATTTCAATCCACGCACCCACGTGGGGTGCGACTAAAATGCGAAATTAAAATGTTTCCACTTTTGGATTTCAATCCACGCACCCACGTGGGGTGCGACCTATGGACGTGAAATATTTAACAGCTATGATTCATATTTCAATCCACGCACCCACGTGGGGTGCGACTGTTTTTAGTGATTTGGGGCCTCGGGGGGGAGTCATTTCAATCCA